>Ga0207421_10000129_pt1 | contig 85843 bp, 79 predicted proteins | sample SodLakKL_010_SED_4_FD_187542 | JGI IMG/M metagenome (GOLD analysis project Ga0207421, IMG submission 187542) | Alkaline sediment microbial communities from Lake Tanatar, Kulunda Steppe, Russia - 8KL_010_SED (SPAdes) (version 2) | ecosystem: Environmental > Aquatic > Non-marine Saline and... | reverse complement strand
AACACATGCAAATGATAATTATTATCGAGGTTAAGCCTCATCAAATAAAGGAGTTGAGCCGATGTCTCTCTATGGAATCAGTAAAAACGGAACCTGTACCATCGCAACGTTACCACCGGTTGGATTGTTAAAGTCATTGGGTCTCAGAGAAGGCTTGCAGGTCATGATCCGGTCGAAGCAGCCCATGGGCGGTCCGGTGATCGTTCAGGTAGGAAGACGATGTGTCGCCATTGCCGAAGATATCGCAAAGGAGATCCATGTGGAGGAGGTCAACTAAGTGGATTGTCATAATCAAGGACCCGAAGTGGAAGTCGGCAGAGATACCCTGAAGTTTCTTCTGATGGGAAACCCCAATGTAGGGAAATCCGTTGTGTTTTCCAAGCTCACAGGTGTACAGGTGCTCGCTGCCAATTACACCGGCACAACTGTCGGATATACGAAAGGAAAAGTCGGAAATTTCAACAGGGACGCGGTACTCATTGATGTGCCGGGAACCTATAGCTTAGAGGCTACTTCTGAAGCGGAAGAGGTAGCCATTCGTTTTGTGGAGGAAGGGGCGGATGCCATCCTCTGCGTTTTGGATGCAACGAATCTGGAACGGAATCTGAACTTTGCCTTCCAGCTGAAAAAGTATGATCTTCCCATGATCTACATATTAAATCTTATTGATGTTGCCGAGAACCAGGGTATTCAGATCGATGTGGAGGCTCTGGCGGAGGAGCTGAATGCTCCTGTGATTCCCACCGTTGCCGTAAGAAACATCGGAATCCGGGATGTGCTTCAGGAGATGAAATCCGTTGAGAAGCGGGATGAGGACCGGGAAGTGGTGCCGGAGGATACCCCCTGGGATGATGAGGAGTTCCGGTGGGCGGAAATCGGGAAAATCATCGGGAAAGTACAGAAAATTGATGACCGTGAGCCCTCTTTTATCGAAAAGCTGGGATACCGAACCATGGAGCCCTGGCCGGGAATCCCCATTGCCTTGCTGATTCTGGCCTTATCCCTGGGACTGGTCATCGGTGGAGGAAAAGCCATACGGGGAGCCTTATTGCTTCCTGTTTTAGACAACTTCTATGTTCCTTTTATGACGGGACTGGTTGGGAATTATATAGCGGAGGGATCAACCCTCTTTAATGTGCTGGTCGGTGATTACGGAGTCCTGATCAAAGCCATTGAGTGGCCGTTTTTCCTGATTTTGCCCTATGTGTCGCTCTTTTATATTGTTTTGTCGATTTTGGAGGATAGCGGATATCTTCCACGGATCGGTGTATTGCTGGACGGAATCTTAAGAAAAATCGGTGTGCAGGGAGGCAGCATTGTGCCCTTTATCATGGGCTACGGATGTGCCATTCCCGCTATACTGGGCTCAAAGGCGGCAACCACCCATAAGGAACGGGTGATTATTTCATCCCTTGTTTCCCTGGCGGTTCCCTGTACTGCCCAGACGGCGGCCTTCTTTGTGCTGCTTGGAGACCGGTCGATTTTCCTGCCCATTGCCCTTTACGGGATTTCCCTTGTGGCCATCGTGATCGGGGGAATGGTTCTGAACCGTCTGATCCCCGGGAAGGTGGATCCCATGCTTTTGGAGATTCCCAATCTTTTAAAGCCTGACTGGAAAACCATCCTCAAGAAAATCAGGATCCGGGTCAAGCAGTTCATGGTGGAGGCGGAAATCCCCATGGTCTTCGGAATCCTTTTTGCAGCCATTGTGGCGGAAACAGGCTTCATCTTCGTGATTACGGATTTTCTCAGCCCTCTGATTACCGGCTGGCTGGGACTTCCCCAGGAAGCGGGCCTGGCTCTGATGCTTGGTGTGGTTCGGCGGGAGCTTGCGGTTCTGCCCCTGATCGAAATGGATTTAACAACGTTGCAGGTGTTTGTGGGAGCAGTGGTTGCGCTGTTTTATCTTCCCTGTCTGTCGGTGCTTGCCATCCTGATTAAGGAGTTCAAGCTGAAAACCGGTCTTGCCATTGCGGCAAGCACCATCGTTGCGGCTTTTCTCATCGGAGGAGTCATCAATCAGATCGGAACCCTGTTCAACGCAATATTCTAGCAGAACGAATCAAATTCATAGTATACGATATGTATCGTTAAAACGATTAAAATAAACATAAATGATGAACGAGCATAATAAACGGATGGAATCGTTAAAAGGATCATTTAAGGAGGGGTACAATGAAACGGCGGATTCTTGTGATTGTGGGAATTCTCATCATTGTGCTCCTTCTTTTTTTCGCGGATCTGGAGGAGCTGCGGGAGTATTTCGGGCGGATTTCCCTGTGGCAATGGGGGCTGATGCTCGTGCTCCAGAGTTTTTCTCTTTTCCTCCTCAGCTTTCAGCTGCATAAAGTTCTTGAGGTGATGGAGGTCAAAAGCAGCTACCGGAAGATCCTCGGCGTCTACACCACGGGAACCTTTGTAGAAAGCATCACTCCCTCGGTCAAGGCGGGAGGAGAAGCCACGAAGGTCTATCTGATCCACCGGAAAATGGGGATTCCAATCAGTGTGGGCACAGCGGCGGTCACTCTTCAAAAATCCTTGAGCTTTCTCACCTTTTTTGTCCTTGCGGGGATTGCAATTCTGGTGTTTCTTGTAAATCAGGGGATCGGCGATGAGCTGGGGAAGGTTCTTCTGGGTGTGTTTCTCGGTCTGGTGGCATTGCTGCTGTTGATCCTCTGGGCCCTGTTTTTCTCGAACATCGGGCATGTGGTAAAACGGCTTCCCCTGAAGGAGGAGCGCAGGACCAAACTGCTAAGGGGTGCCGAAACCTTCAGGACCAGCCTCAGCCTGGCATTTGCACAAAAAAAGGCCATGGGCTTTCATCTGCTTCTGTCCTTTTCCATCTGGGCCCTGTTTCCATTAAAAGCCTATCTGGTCTCGCTATTTCTCGGTCTCGGCATGACCTTTCCCGAGGTCAGTGTGGTCACCTACCTTACCTATATGGTGGGACTTCTGCCCCTGCTCCCGGGAGGTCTTGGAACCTTTGAAGGCAGCATGGTGCTGATTTTGGCACCCTTCGGCATCAGAACCACCCTTGGTGTCACCTTTGCCATCGTTCTTCGGATGGTCACCTTCTGGATTCCCCTGACCATCACAGGGACCTACGTGTCAATTGACAATCTGCTTCACAAACGGCGGTCGGGAGAGCTGGGAAGCAAAGATCGATAGGGCAGAGAGCCGGGTAGGGGAGTACAGCGGAAGGACAAAAGAAAACCGGAAAAAAAGAGGAGATGACCTGAGTCATCTCCTTTTGTATTCTCTTAATCCTCGTCTCCGTTATCGACCTCATCCTCCATCGGCGGATCATTTAAAGGCTCCTCTTCCATCCCGTTTTCCGGTTCATCGACGCAGCCTGCCAATGCCACCAGGGAAAGACTCAGAATTCCAATTACCAGCAAATTTTTCATTTTCATTCAAAATACCTCCTTCGCAAGAATGTTTTTCAGGCTTCCTTACAAATTCCATCCTAACATCAAAGTATGTCATTGGAATGACTTGAGAAAAAAACTATGATTTTTTTCAGCATGTTATTCTGTGATATAATGGGAGTATCTTAAAGAAGGCTGAAGGACGGCATAGAAGTCGGAGAGGGAGATCTATTTTGCTGGGATTAGGAAAGTTCTTACAAAAAAAAGAGGTTTGCTTGACATAATTTTGTAAAGAATCTCTAAGGGGATTTCCTATGGGAAAGTACCGTTTCGTGATAAAATAGAGGATAAGCAGTATTCAGAAAATTTTATGATTTTAGAAGGAGGCTGGCTATGTTAAGTAAGTTTAATTACGTTAAACCGGAAACGTTGGAGGATGCGATTGAGTTCCTGGCAAGTAATCCGGGAACCAGGGTTTTAGCCGGAGGAACGGATTTGATGGTTCTTTTGCGCCGCAATCTGTTAATTATCGATCATATCCTGGATATCAAAGGAATTGAAGGTCTTGACCGCTTGGAGTATAAAGAGGGGGAAGGTCTGTATATCGGAGCTGCGGTCTTGGTCAATGAGGTCTTCGAGTCCGGAATCATTCAGGAAAAGTATCGTGCATTGTCCCAGGCTGCGGGTCATCTTGCTTCCCATCAGCTGAGAAACCGCGCCACTTTGGTGGGGAATATCTGCAATGCTTCACCGGGAGCGGATCTGTCCACTCCTCTTCTGGTCTATAATGCCATGGTGCATATTCAAGGACCGGAGGGAAAAAGAGAGATTCCCATTGAACACTTCTTCACGGGAGTAAAACGAAATGCCTTGAAACCGGGAGAAATCGTAACAGCGGTAACCATCCCCGATATGAAGGAAGGCGATTCCAGCTACTACAAAAAGCAGGCCCGGGTGAAAGGCCATGACCTTGCAACAGTGGGCATGACCATCCGCCGTACAGCAGAGAAGGAAACCTTCGTGGCAGTGGCGGCAGTATCACCCACGCCCATTCGTCTCCATGAACTGGAAAAGGACTTGAAAAACCGGACGTTTACTGAGGAAACCGCTCTATGGCTGAAGGATGAAGTGAAAAAACATGTCTTCCCGATCACCGACGTGAGGTCTTCAATGGAATATCGTTTCCTTGCCTCCGGTGCATTGGCGAAAAAAATCATGACAGCGATGATGGAAGAGGGGGTTGAGTAAGATGTGCAGCACTGAGAAAGTAACAGGGAAAAACATCGAAAAATGTATCGAGTATACGGAATCCGGTTTACCGAAAATCACCATCCGGTTCGAGGTGAACGGAGATCAGTTTGAAAAACATGTGGATCCGACCATGACTCTGCTACAGCTTCTTCACCATGAATTAAAGCTCTTCGGAACCAAAGAAGGGTGCGGCGAGGGAGAATGCGGAGCCTGCTCCATCATTATGAACGGAAAAGCCGTGAACTCCTGCCTGGTATTGGCTGCAGAGGTTGATGGTGCAGTTCTTCTTACCGTGGAAGGCTTAGGCCGTGGAAACGAACTCTCCATTTTACAGCAGGAGTTTATTAAATATGACGCACTGCAATGCGGATTTTGCACACCGGGAATGCTCATGTCGGCCAGATCCCTTCTGGATCGGAACCCGGAGCCTGACGATGATGAAATTAAAGAGGCGATTGAAGGAAACTTCTGTCGCTGCACAGGCTACGTTCCTATTATTGCAGCAGTTCGTTCGGCAGCCAAGCGGGAAAGGGAGGAGTTGAAATAATGAGTGAAAAGCAACTGAACCATATCGGAAAAGGCTATGATCGTAAAGATGCCCAGGAGAAGGTTACGGGCCAGGCAGTCTATGTCCATGACATGGAAGTTCCCGGCATGCTCTATGCCAAAGTTCTTCTTTCACCCTATGCCCATGCGGAGATTGTCTCCATCGACTGCTCCGAGGCGAAAAAGCTTAAAGGGGTAAAAGCCGTGGTCACCGGAAAGGAAGCATGCCAGAGGGTAGGCCTCTATATGGTGGATAAAAACATCATGGCAGGAAATAAAACACGCTATCAGGGAGAAATTGTGGCAGCGGTGGTGGCTGAAACTGAAGCCATTGCAGAGGAAGCGGTCACTCTGATCAGCATCGACTATAAGGAGCTGCCGATTGTTCATAATCTGGATGAAGCACTGGAGGCAAAAACCCTTGTGCATGAGGATCTTCATACCTATGAGTATTTAAAAGGGGTCTTTTTCCCGCAAAAGAATACCAATATTGCAAGCTGGAACCGGACCAAAAAGGGAGACATCAAAAAGGGTTTTGAGGAAGCGGATTTCATCTTTGAGGATGAATTTAATGTTCCTGCGGTTGCCCATGTTCCAATGGAAACCCATGTGGCCATTGCCCAGGCCGATCCCTATTCCGACAAGATCAAGATCTGGTCCTCCGCACAATCACCCTTTGCAGTACGTCAGCTGTTAGCGAAATCCATGGGGATTGCGAAAAGCAATGTCAACGTCATCGTTCCCTATGTAGGCGGCGGCTTCGGAGGAAAAGCGGGAGTTCATCTGGAACCTCTGGTCAGTGTTCTGTCCAAGGCCGTTCACGGACGCCCCGTGAAGCTGAAAATGACAAGAGAAGAGGAATTTAATATTCTTCCCACCCGGGCAGGAATGCGGGCCCGATTTAAGACGGGAATGACCAAAGATGGAAAAATCACGGCCATGGAGGTTTATCATGACTGGGATAGCGGAGCCTATGCGGATTACGGAGTGAACGTCGGGAAAACCGCTGTCTATTCCGGAGCGGGAGCCTATGTGGTTCCCAACATCGAGCTTCATTCACGAACGATCTATACCAATAAAGTATTCAGTACGGCCTACCGCGGATTCGGTCACCTGGAAACCCACTGGGCTGTAGAAAGACATATGGACATGATGGCGCAAAAGCTGGACATCGATCCTTATGAGCTTAGGATGAGAAACATCCTGAAGCCCGGAGAAACCACAATCAGCGGTGAACTGATGTATCCCACAACGGGAGATCCCTCAGCCTGCCTCAATGCGGTAACGAAGGAATTGAACTGGACCGGCCGGAAATCCGCGGAAGACCGGAAGCGGGAATGGAAAACCGGAAAGGTGAGAGGGCAGGGGTTTGCCATGCTTCAAAAAGCACCGGCAATGCCGAGCTACACCTCCACAGCAGCCATTATGCAAATGGACGAGGATGGCCATGTAAAGGTCATGATCGGAGCAGTGGACTTCGGCCAGGGTGCCAATACCATTATGGCTCAGGTTGCAGCGGAAGAGCTCCGGGTTCCCCTTGAGGATGTGGAAGTGGTCTGGAATGTGGAGACCGACAAGCATCCCTATGACTGGAACACCGTGGCATCAAAATACACCTTTATGGGAGGCAATGCGGTTCGAAAGGCTGCGCGAAACATGATTCAGCAGATGAAGGAAGTGGCGGCACAGGTTCTTCGCTGCCATCCCGATGAACTCACCCATGGAGACGGTTATATCTATCATGTGCACCAAACCCACAGACGGATTTCCTATGTGAAGCTCTCAATGGGATATGCCTACGAAAACGGAAACGGAATCGGCGGACCGCTGATTTCCCACGGCATCTACATGGCCAGCGGACTGACCAATCCCGATCCTGAAACGGGACAGGGCCGACCGGGTCTCGTATGGACCTTCGGTGCCCACGGCGTGGATCTGGAAGTGGATGTGGAAACCGGTGAAGTCAACATTCTGAAGGTGGTCTCCGCCTTTGATATCGGCAAGGTGATCAACAGGAAGCTGGTGGATGGTCAGGTATTTGGAGGAATCGTTCAAGGTGTGGGCTCCGCCCTGATTGAAGGATATAAGTTTGACGGAGACTCTAAGCTCTTGAATCCCTATTTCGGAGATAACCGGATTCCCTCATCCAAGGACATTCCCGATGAGATCAAAGCGATTTACATCGAGGAGCCGGAAACCGCCCAGGTGGATGGACCCTACGGAGCCAGAGGAATCGGTGAGCATCCCATGATCTCCGTGCCTTCAGCCATTGGAAATGCCATTTACGAGGCACTGGGAATCAACTTCCACAGACTTCCCCTGACACCGGAGAATGTGGCTTTGGCCATCGATAAACATTTAAAGAACGGGGAAGAATAAAGAAAAATGATTCGAAACAGCACAATCCATGAATTGAAAAAGGACATGGCGGCGATCATCGTCGCCGCCGGTTACTCCAGTCGGATGAAGGCCTTTAAGCCCCTGCTTCCCTTCGGGGAGTCCACGGTCATCGAACATGCCCTGAAGACCTTCATTGATGCAGGAATCACGAATCTTCTTGTGGTGCTGGGACATCAGGGGGAGGCAATTGAGCCCCTTCTGGAAAAACACGGAGTCTCATGGGTGTATAACGAAGAGTATGACCGGGGGATGTATTCCTCCATTCGGACGGGAGTAAAGGCCCTTTCCACCAACAGTAAAGGCTTTTTTCTTCTTCCGGCGGATATGCCTCTGGTAAAGAGCAGCACCATAGAAGCGCTTTTAGAGGCCTGTCATCAATCGGGAAAGAGCATCATCTATCCTTCTCATAACCGGCGAAAGGGTCATCCGCCTTTGATTTCATCCCGATTCTACCGGGAAATTATCGCCTATGACGGGCGGGGAGGTCTGAAAACCCTCCTGAAAAACTTCGATCAGGAGCATGCAGAGTATGTGAATGTGGAGGATGAGGGTGTGGTTCTGGATATGGATTATTACCGGGAGTATGAGAAGATGCAGAAGAAAACGAAGGAAGAAAACGAAGGAAGAAACGAATGAACAAAAAAAGATGGCTCAATGAAGCCATCTTTTTTCTGTCTGTTTTATGAGTCGGGACGGGCTACGCCTTTTCCAATCCCAGCTCCTGCTCCAATACCGGTGCGCCGCTCTTTTTCAAGAGGAAGGACAGTCCAAGTGCTATACAGGCCGCAATGGCGGAGAGGATAAAGGTGTTGGTAAAGCTTCCTGTCATGGATTTAATAAAAATCCCCGAAAGTGCGGCAATGCCGTAAGCCTGGTATACCACTCCGTAATTGGATCCGTAACGGAAGGAACCGAAGGTCTGGTTCGTAAAGGTGGGGAAGAGGGCTAAAAACCCGCCGTATCCCACGGCCACACCGATCATTCCGAAATAGAAGAATAGGGGGTACTGAGCCAGAAAGCTTAAAGAGAAGAGGGAGACGATGGTAATTACGAAGACTCCCTGCAGTACATTCAAGGTTCCGTAGCGGTCCGACAGGGTTCCTGATACCAGCCGGCTGGATGCATTGGAAAGAGCAAGAATCGTAATGATGCCTGTTGCCGCTGCACTCTCGAGTCCCGCCACTTCAAGACCGATGTTCTTCGCAGCACCCAGTACAAGAAGTCCGGGAATCACTGCCAGTAAAAACATGACCCAGAGAACTTTAAACGCAGGAGTTCTCATCATTTCAGCTGTGGTAAAGTCTTTCTGGCTTTTGACCGCTGCGGTTTTTACATAATCAGGAGGATTGTTTGTTAAAAGAGCTCCGAGGAAGATCAGTACAAAGGAGATCATTCCCAGCCGCAAAAAGGTTTCCGCCACGGTGTGCTGCACCAGCAAAGATGAAATCACCCGCTGGAAGATGATGCTGCCTCCGCCGAAGACTCCCACGGATAATCCCGTGATCATCCCCCGTTTTGCCGGGAACCATTTGATCAGTGTGGCCAGGGGGCATACATAAACAAATCCCACACCGGCACCGGCCAAAATCCCGTAGGTGATGTAGAGCATCCAGGGCTCGGTTGCAAAATAGGAAAGGGCAATGCCGCTTCCATAGAGAAGTGATCCGATCAGCAGGGCACTTCTGGGGCCTTTCTGATCCACAAGACGTCCGGACCATAGGGTGCTTACTGCAAAAACAAACTGCGCCAGGGCATAGGGCCATAATATCTGATCAGCGGTCCATCCCCGTTCGGCCTGTAAAGCGGTACCGAAAATACTCCATGCATAAAGACCTGCAATGGTGACCTGGGCCATCAAGGCTCCTATTAATACAATATAGCGGTTTTTCATTGTCCACATGTGCTTTCCTCATTTCTTTTAGAAAATATCTGCTCTCTGAATGTACCATAAAACAGAGATTCAAGGCAATCTTTTTTTTCTGTCTAAAGAGTTGAAATCATGGGAACAGAACAATTTTGTCACTGTCTCACAAACCGATCACCAAAAACCCCCTCCGGAATTGGAATGACCCTCCGTCGCATTTTTCAGAATACTGTGATAGGATAAATAAAAGAACAGATCAGGAAATTATGGACAAAGGAAGGGATACCAATGGATAAAGTAAAGAAAAATCACCAATTGATGGAAGCAACCATCGAAGAGGTTCATGAACTGATGAATCAGGGAGATCTGACCGCAAGGGAGCTGGTGGAGTTCTATTTAAAACGGATTGAGGCCTACGACAAACAGGGACCGAAGATCAACTCCGTAATCAGAATAAATCCCCGGGCCCCGGAGATTGCAGAGGAACTGGACAGAAAATATAAGGAATCCGGTTTTATGGGACCTCTTCACGGGATACCGGTCCTCCTGAAAGACAATGTGGACACGGCGGATATGGAAACCACGGCAGGCTCTTTAAGCCTGGAAGGGGTGATTCCCAGGGAGGATGCTCCCATAACGAAAAAAATGAAGGAGGCGGGGGCGGTCATTATCGCAAAGGTCAACCTCCATGAGTTTGCCATTTGGGGGGAGACTGTAAGCTCTATGTTGGGGCAAACCATCAATCCCTATGATCTTACCCGAACCCCGGGAGGATCAAGCGGTGGAACCGGGGCCAGCGTTGCGGCGAATTTCGGCATGATCGGCATCGGCACGGATACCATCAATTCCGTTCGGTCACCGGCCTCGGCATGCAGCCTGGCGGGCTTTCGTCCCACCATCGGGCTGGTGAGCAGGACGGGAATTGTTCCCTACTCCCATACCCAGGATACCGCGGGACCCATCTGCCGAACCGTTGAGGATGCGGTGAAGCTTCTGGACGTGATCAAAGGATATGATCCTGAGGATTCTGCAACCGCACCGCTGGAAAAAGAAATCGGCAGCTCGCTGGCCGGGAATCTGAAAAGGGAGGGACTCAAAGAAAAAAGGATCGGAGTCCTGAGAAGCCTCTTCGGAAAAGAGGAGATCCACAGCGAAGTAAATGAGCGGATCAGCGAAGCGCTGGAGACAATCAGACAAGAGGGCGGCGTGGTGATCGACCTTCAGGAGGAAATTGATGCGGATTACCTGATAAAAGAGGTCAGCGTCCATCTCTATGAGCTGAAACGGGAGTTGAACGGATATCTCGAGGAGCTGGGAGAGCGCTCTGCGGTGAGATCCCTTGCGGAGATTATCGCATCGGGAAGGTTCCACAAGGGCATTGAGGAAAACTTGAAAAATGCCCAGGGGCTGAGCACTGCCGGTCCTGAATACAAAGAACGGTTAATGAAGCGGGAAGAGCTGCGGAATCAAGTGGCTGCAATGATGAAAAAGCACGGACTTGATGCAGTCCTCTATCCTCATCAGAAGCGTCCGGTGGTAAAAATCGGCGAATCCCAGGTGGATCGGAACGGTGTAATCGGATCGGTTACCGGGTTCCCCAGCTGTGTTGTGCCCGCAGGCTTCACAAAGCCTACAGAGGATGCCCTCGGGGGTGTGCCCGTAGGAATTGAATTTTTGGCAAAGGAATGGGATGAGGCAACACTCATTGAAGTCGCCTACGGGTTTCAGGAAGCCACCGGTTTCCGGAAGCCTCCCTTCAGCGTCCCCGGGCTGTAAAGAGGGTGAGCCTCGGGATTAACGAACTTTCAACCCGTTTATCATGGATCTATATGGGTATACAATGAACAGCGTAAATACGTATAAAATGGAGGCGTTGATATGAAAATTGTAGTCGGTTATGATGGTTCGGAAGCGAGTAAAAAAGCGATTGAGAAGGCGAAGGAACTGGTATCAACATGCAAGGTTTATAAAATTTCCATCGTCCATGTTGAAACACAGGATGCCCTCAATTATGCACCCTTCGGCAATGCACTGAAGATGCACGACGTCGATAAAGCAAGAGATGAGGTCTTTGGTGATGATCTGAAGGAAATGCAGGAGGCTGCCAAGGGATTTGAGAACAGTGAAGTTGTAACAAAGATTCTTGAAGGCTCGGACCCCGCTCAAGTGATTTCGGATTATGCCAGAGAGGAAAAGTATGATTTGATTGTTGTTGGAGCCCGGGGAACCGGAGGATTGAAAAAATTCAGACCGGGGAGTGTCAGTAAATCCATCGTGGATAACTGCTGCACAAGTGTGATGGTTGTGAAATAAGGCAATTTAAAGGTAATTTACAGAATAGCGCCTGAAGTCGAAAAATGACGGAGGGCGCTTTTTTTGCGTTTATCGATACTTGCTAAACTCTACAGGCTCAAAGAAAGACTGTTTGAATAAAAAAAATACTCAAAAAACAGCAAAGAGGGATAGGTATCCAATCAATGCTGTGATAAAATAGATCAAAGGACTGAAGAGGGTTTGCACTCCTTTTGCGGTTGAAGGATCAAAGCCATTGTGATATAGTTCTAAAAACTCAGGCTATTTCGACTGAAAATTGTGAAGTTTTACCAAGACATCCTTTGATATAATAGGGATAGATGGTAATGTAAGAATATAAAGACAACTCAAATAAATGTCAATGCTCTCAAAGAGCAGAAGTCATAGAATTTTCCCGCAGGAAAGGGAAATACCCTCTCCTGAGGATTAACACTCCATGAAAGGGGGATCGCAGAGGGTTTATCAAAAAGAGAAAATTGATTAAGGAGGAAAGTAAATGGCTAATGATTCAGAAAAAAAACCGGTCATGAATCAAGACCAGGATTTCGTCGCAGCTTCGGACTTATCAGGTAATTTTAGTACAGGACAACAGGTATTATTAGGTTTTCAGCACACCCTGGCGATGTTCGGTGCATGTATTCTCGTGCCGATTCTCACAGGACTCAGCATTTCCGCCACATTATTCGCTGTTGGCGCAGGTACCTTGATTTTTCACTTCATGACAGATCGAAAAGTACCGGCATTTTTAGGATCATCCTTCGCGTTTATCGGACCATTGATTATCGCAGGTGAACAGGTGGGTCTTCGGGCAGCACAGGGAGGAATTATTTTAGCGGGTCTTACATATGTCATCGTAGGATTCCTCATGGAAAAAGCAGGACAGGAAAGAGTCAAGCGGGTATTCCCGCCGGTTGTCACAGGACCGATTATTATGATCATCGGGTTAAGTCTTGCTCCCATCGGTATTGACATGGCCAGCGGACACTGGGGTGTTGCATTAATCACTCTCGGTGTGGCAGTGGTTGTGAATATCTGGGGTAAAGGCTTGATTAAGGTTCTTCCCATCGTTATCGGACTGGCTGCAGGGTATATTGCATCCCTGGCTTTCGGTTTGATTGACGGAACCCAGGTGGCGGAAGCCAGCTTTGTGGGTGCTCCCGGATTTACATTACCGCAATTTAACGCAACAGCCTTATTGCTGGTTGCACCTGCAGCCATCGTTTCAATCATCGAACACTTTGGCGATGTACTTGCCATCGGAAGCACCATCGGGAAAGATATCAGAAAAGATCCCGGAATTCCCCGAACCTTCTATGGTGGAGGAGTTGCAACAATGCTTTCCGGTTTCGTCGGCGGACCTTCGCTTACCACCTATGGTGAGAATGTTGGTGTTCTTGCATTAACAAGAGTCTATGCCACTTTTGTCGTGAGTATGGGAGCAGTCTGGGCAATCGCTCTTTCCTTTATTCCGAAAATTGAAGCGGCAATCAACACCATTCCCGTACCGGTCATCGGCGGAATCTCCGTTCTTTTATATGGTATGATTGCAGCAGTCGGTGTCAGAACCGTTGTTGAAAACAAAGTAAACTTTACAAACTCAAGAAACCTTATCGTTGCATCGGTCATCCTTGTTCTTGGAGTCGGCGGTGTGGGATTTGAAATCGGAGATATCAATTTCAGCGCAATGGTTATTGCCGCTGTAGCCGGAGTTTTATTAAATCTGATTCTACCCGGTGGAGAAGTGAAGTAATCATCCATCTGAGTAAATAAAGACTTTAATCGACTGATTTTAAAAACCGCTTTTATGAAAACACCATTCAAAGGTTTGTTCATCCAAGTATCCATATTTCTATATGGATACTTGTGTTTTCATTTCACAAATATTACACTGAAGATGTGATGAAGTGTAACACAATATAACTCTACAAAAGAAAGGAAGGTGAAGCTGACATTTGTCAGCGAATTTATGACACAGAACAAAAAACGGATTGTGATTGCTTTAGGAGGAAATGCTCTTCAGGCGGATCCAAAGGATACCACTGCAAAGGCACAGATTCGAACAGCCAGGGAAACGGCGAAACCCATTGTGGATTTAATTGAAGAGGGGCATGAAGTGATTATTGCCCATGGAAACGGACCCCAGGTGGGGCAAATCATCGCAACCTATGAAACCGCTGCGGGATCCGATAAAGCCATTAATTTAATGCCGTTCCCCGAGTGTGGAGCCATGTCTCAGGGATATATCGGGTATCATCTGCAGCAGGGAGTCAGGGAGGAAATGGTACAGCGGGGCTTGAAAAAGGACATTGCAACCATCGTGACCCAGGTGGTGGTTGATGAAAACGATCAGGGATTCCAAAATCCCACAAAGCCTGTGGGCTCCTTCTACTCTGAAGAAGATGCGAAACGAATGGAAAAGGACATGGGATTTGTCATGAAAGAGGATGCAGGACGGGGCTATCGACGGGTGGTTGCTTCTCCTGAACCTGTGGATGTCATTGAAGCTCCAATTGTAAGCAGCTTAGTGGATCAAGGCCATGTGGTGATTACTGTGGGCGGCGGAGGAATCCCTGTGCTTGATCGTGGAAACGGCGTGCTTGAAGGGGTTCCCGCAGTGATTGACAAGGATTTTGCCTCCGAGAAGATTGCGGAAATTCTTAATGCCGACCTGCTCATCATTTTAACTGCAGTGGAGAAGGTTGCCATCAACTTCGGAAAGCCGGATCAAAAGGAATTAACGGAAATCACAAAGGAAGAGGCCTATCAATACATTGAGGAAGGCCATTTTGCACCGGGCTCCATGCTTCCGAAGGTGAAAGCGGCACTGAAGTTTGTTGAGTCCGCGCCGGGAAGAAAGACCCTGATCACCTCTTTGGAAAAAGCCAAAGAAGGCATTGCAGGAGAAACCGGTACCACAATCGTATAAACAATGTTCACCAAGAGGTAAATCACTATGAAAACCTTATAATGGGAGAAGGCGGCGAAGGGAAAGCTGCCTTCCGTCCCTTTATGTAAGGCTGCAAGGAGTGTTGGCTTTGGGGGAAAACATCAAAAAAATGGTTTTCAGTCAAACCATCTATTCGATTTTTAAAAGTTTCATCATGGTCTTCGTCAACATCTATTTATGGAGGACCGGAGAAAGCATTGAAGGGGTTGCGCTGTTTAACCTCTTTAATTTTATCGCCGCATTTCTCTCCTTTTATCTGGCAAACCGCATTGCACTGAAAAACATGAAATACAACTACATCGGTTCATCCCTGGCATTTATCTCACTCTTTATCATTGCTGCGATTTTTCAGGAAGGCATCAATGATTATGCAATTCTTATCGGGATTCTGGGAGGAATCGGGGACGGACTGTTTTTTTTCAATATGAATGTCTATCAGGCCTATCAGCTGGACCGGGAAGATGCGGACCGCTTTATGAGTATGGTGGGAATGGTGACGAAAGCCTCTTCCATCGGAACCCCCTTTGTCTCGGGGATCGTGATCGAACGTTTCGGCTTTAACGCAATGATCTATGTCCTCCTTCTTCTTCTGGGGGCACAGATGATCAATGCAATTTCTCTCCCGAAAGCGAATATCCAATACATGTTTAAGGTGAATTTCAAGAGGATCTTCGGCTGTCCCGACCAAAAACGACTACTCCTGACCCATACAATTCATGCGCCCTTCGGCCAGTTTATTATCATGGCCAACAGCGTGTTTCTTTATCACTTCGCAAGAAGCGAGGAACTGATGGGTTATTTAAATACAGGCTTTGCCATTGCATCAATTCTTCTTTATTATCTCTATTTAAAGCTGCGAAATCATTTTCCGAGAAGGACCCTGGCAAAGGTGGGAATGGTTGCCCTGGCACTATCAGTTTCCGTGCTGTTCAGCCCTAATCTCTGGACCTTTATCATTTTCAGTGTAACCATCGGTCTTGGAGATGCATTTTTTAACAAACCCCTTACGGGAGCACAAATTTACTATGCCAAAGAGTATTCCCGAAGTGAAAGCGAGGTTCTCGGGAATCTGATTACCAGAGTATTTTTATTGACGACTGGAAGAGGAATCTTCTACATACTGGTTTTTCTCTTTTATGAAGATCACACATCGCGGATCTTTACAGCCTTTATACTATACAATATGATCTCACCGATGGTCAGTTATCGTTTAGCGGGGAAACACATGAGATAGGGGTGATTGTATGACGAACGAAACCGGAATTACGGTAAAGGAATTAATGGAAATGGACTTTATGAAGGATGCAAAAATGCTGGCGGGTGAAAAGGGAATGGATCATCTCATCCACAAGGTGAATGTGATGGAGGTTCCCGATGTTGCGGACTGGGTGGAGGAAGGGGAGCTGCTGTTAACCACTGCCTATGCCATCAAAGATGATTTGCAAAAGCTGTATGATCTTGTGGTGGATCTGGATAACAAAAAGGTTGCCGGTCTGGGAATTAAAACCCATCGATACATCAAGGAGGTTCCCCAGTACATTATCAATGAGGCCAACCGAAGAGGCTTTCCGGTGATTGAGCTTCCCTATGAACTCTCCCATTCAACAGTGATTGTCAACAGTTTGACGAAAATTATCAATCGCCAGACGGATCTCTTAAAACGCATCGACCGGGTGCAAAACAAGCTTTTGAATACCATGCTCCACGGAGGCGGACTGGAGTCCATCGGCCGGGTGATTTGTGAAAGCCTTGAAAAATCAACCTTAGCCATCAGAGAATATGTATTTGAGGAGAATTTCATTTTCTGTGATCAGTCGAAGGAAGAGGCAATAAAAGACATTCTAAAAAAAGACCGGGAAAGCGGAAACGAATATGAGCTGTATATGAAAAATGAGTTTAAGCATTTCGAAACCTTTGATGAAATAAAGGGGGAGCAGGTGAAACGCTACACCATCCCCATCTGCAACCAGGACCGGAACTTCGGCGCAATTTACATCTGGGACAGCAACAACCGGATCACAAGCCTTGAGCTGCGGATGATTAAATCCTCCAGCTCCATTATAGCGCTGGAAATTCTTCGAAAGCTGTCGATGTTTGAAATTGAAAGCAAGTATAAAATCGAATTTTTTGATGATCTCTTCTCCAAAAATACCTCAAAGCAGAACCGTGCTTTGGAGCGTGCCTCGTTTTTTGATTTTGACAAGAATCTTTCCTATTCCGCCATCGTCATCGCCATCGGAGCAAATGCGGGGATCAATGAAGATCAAAGCCTTCAAACCCAGCTGCTGCATAAAGTCAATATCCGTGTGCTGGGGCTGATTCAACGGGTGATTCAGCAGCAGAAACGCAATATGATCTGCGGAAATAAAAGTGATAAAATCATCATTCTCTATGGTTCCGCCAACGAGGGGGACAGCAGGAGCCTGAAAAAAGAAATTCTTTCCTTCTGCAATGATATTTTGCATTATGCGGACCTTGAATCCATCGAGAAGGTCCAGATCGGTGTGGGAAGAAACTACAAAGACCCCAAAGAACTCTGGAAAAGCTACAGAGAAGCGAAAAGAGCGATTCGAAGCAGGGAGACCCATGAAGGGAAACGGGCAATGCACTATTCGGACTTGGGAATTTATAAACTTCTGACCTACGACGAACTGAGACCGGAGCTCCATGAGTTCTATAAGGAAATGCTCCGTCCTTTGGTACAATATGATAAAGAGAAGAACACGGAGCTGGTTCCGACCCTGAAAATGTATTTCCTTTACGGGGGGAATTTCAAGAAGATCTCCAAGGAGATGTTCACCCATTATAATACGGTAATTTATCGGATCCAGAGAATCAAAGAAATCACAGGGGCTGATCTGGAGGACCAAAATGATCGGCTGAATTTGCAGATCGCAATGAAAATCTACGAGATCATGGACGAAACCGGGGAATTTTTCTAAAAATTCAACTGATTTATGAACTGTTCACAAAGTGAGGGAACGGGTTTTATTCACTCTCACTAATGTTTCAACAGCGGAAATAGGGTATCATTAAAAGAGAAGGTTGATCGTATGCGAATTGAAATGATGGATCACCATCTTCAAAGACAGTTAAGCCATGAGGGGAATCGGCCCTTCACCGTTCATTCGGTGTTCACTCACGCATGCAATTTTCTTACAGAAGAGGGTGTGTGGGTCACAATTGTTTCACAACACCGCCGGTTGCCGCCGAACGGCATGAGGATTGATCACAACAGGGATCTGAGAACACAGTTTAAACAGGGAGAGAGGGTTTTCCTGCCGGTAAAGGATCCGGAAATCAGGGTCATGAAGCTGGATGTGACCTCTCTTTCCATGAAAGAAAAGGAAACACGAAGGAATCAATCGATAAAACTGGAATACATGAAGGCCTGTCTTGATGAAAAGGGGATGCCCGAGAGCTTAGTAAAGAGGGAGCTGCCCGGGGGGATCGAAGGCTCCCTGAGGCTCCTTGAACAGAGCCTTGATAAGAACAGCCTTGAAGCTGTCAAAAAGGCGGCACAGGGCCTGATCGGATTCGGCAGCGGTTTAACCCCTTCCATGGATGATTATCTTACAGGAAGAATCCTGATGTGGAAAGCCTGGAGCACCAATTTCCCGGAAACTGCAGAAGAGGATTATTCCCGGGTGATTGAAGAGGCAGGCAGGGGAAAAACCACAGCGGCAAGTGAATGGATGATCCGGTTTGCGGCCGAGGGACGGTGTTCCGAGGAAATTCTTTGTTTTATCGACTGTTTTTTTGCGAAATCCTCCGGTCGTGAGTTCGAAGAGGCTTTTCATGAAGTTCTTCAGATCGGAAGCACCTCGGGAGAGGATCTGATGCTGGGGATGGTAAAAGAAGGAACGCGGTTATTGAAGAAGGTTGAAGGAGGAAGCAGTAAATGGGACTAAAATCGTATGTGAAGAAGAACTCCTACTATGACTCAGTGGTTTTAATGCAGGTGACCAAGGAGCTGAAAAAGTCCGGGGAGATTGATGAGGTCATTGTGGGAATGGGTACGGAACTGAATAAAGAGTTAGCGGGAAACCTGGGACTCTTAACGGATGAACTGAAAGAGATCACTGCAAATGATTTTTTTGTTGCCCTTGACGGGAAAGACACTGTGGATATGGATGAGGTACTGGTTGCGATTAAAGAGCTGTTAAATAAGAAAAAGACATCAGAGGATGAGGATTATCGTCCCGCTACGGTGAAATCCGCATTGAAGGTGATGCCGGAAGCGAATCTTGCGCTCTTCTCCATTCCGGGGGAATATGCCTTTGATGAAGTAAAAAAAGCCTTGAACGAGGGTCTTCATGTCATGCTTTTCAGCGACAATGTGTCTATGGAGGATGAGAAGACCCTGAAGGATCTTGCAAAGGAAAAAGGCCTATTAATGATGGGTCCCGACTGCGGAACGGCAATTATCAATCATACGCCCCTGGCCTTTGCAAATGTCATAAAGCCGGGAAACATCGGAATTGTTGGAGCTTCAGGAACAGGAACCCAGGAGGTGTCGGTGTTAATCGATAAATTCGGAGGGGGAACTTCACAGGTCATCGGTACCGGAGGAAGGGATCTCAAAGAGGAAATCGGAGGAACCATGATGCTGATGGGAATCGATGCCCTGGAGGCGGATGAGAAAACCGAAGTGATTGTGCTTATTTCCAAGCCTCCTCACATCAGTGTTGCGAAGAGGATTCTGGAGCGGGTGAAAAAGTGCAAAAAGCCCGTGGTTGTGGATTTCATCGGTGGAGATCAGGAAATGATCCGATCCTATGGAGCCTATCCCTGCATAAGTCTTGAGGATACCGCCCATAAAGCGGTTGCCCTGGGAAAAAGGGAGACCCCCGGGGATTTCACAGGATTTTCCATGGAGGAGAGAGCAATTGATGACATGGTTGAAAACGAAGTGAAGCAATACAGCAGCAGTCAAAAATATCTGCGGGGATTATATACCGGTGGGACATTGGCTGACGAGGCCATCATGTTCCTGAGTGAAAGTGTTGGTGGTATTTATTCCAACAAGCCGAAGTCACCGGAGTTGAAACTGGAGGATGTGTTCAAAAGCAAAGAGCATACCGTGGTTGACCTTGGAGAGGACGAGTTTACCATCGGCAAGCCCCATCCCATGATCGATCCTTCCAACCGGGCGGAACGGATGAGTCAGGAAGGAAAGGACGACGAAGTGGCAGTGGTATTGATGGATATGGTCCTGGGATACGGATCTCACGAGGATCCCGCAGGAGAAATGCTGGAATCCATCAGGGAAGCCAAAGAAGCCATGGCAGCCGGCGGAGGACATCTCACCGTTGTGGCATCGGTCTGCGGCACTGAAGGAGATCCCCAGGATCTTGAAGAAACCGAGAGCAAGCTGAAGGATGCGGGAGTCATTCTCCTGCCTTCCAACGCCCAGGCAGTGAAATTTGCTGTAAAAATCATGAATCGAATGTCCTAAGGAGGAGTATTATGTCGAAAATCAATGAGTTGTTTGACAGTGAGCTGCGTGTAATCAATGTGGGTTTGGAATCCTTCTCGAAGGAATTGAAAATGCAAAAGAAAGCAGTGGTACACGTAGAATGGAAACCCGTTGCAGGGGGAAACAAAAAGCTGGCAGACATTTTGAATCAGCTGTCATAAGTCGATCAAAGAGAAAGTCGATGAAAGAAATAATCGATGAAAGAGAGAAATCGGATCCTATAGAATGGAGTGAGTCATTTGCTAAAGGAAAAAATTGAACAGGCCAATCAGGAGGCAATCGAAAAGCTGCTGAAGGCACAACCCACATTAATCGGCATCGGGACAGCGGAAAAAGACATCCCCGGGATGGACAAAAAAACCATTTTGCATGCAGGTCCTCCCGTGAAATGGGAGAATATGACGGGACCCTTGAAGGGAGCCATTATCGGCGGACTGATCTACGAAGGTCTCGCAAAAAATGAGGAAGAGGCAGCGGCTTTAGCGGAATCGGGAGAGATCACCTTTGATGCCTGCCATCATCATAGCGCGGTGGGACCCATGGCCGGGGTGACAACGGCCTCCATGCCTGTCTGGATTATTGAAAACAAAGCATTCGGAAACAAAGCCTATTGCACATTGAATGAAGGTCTGGGAAAAGTATTGCGGTACGGTGCATATAGTGAAGAAGTGATTGAACGGCTGAACTGGATGGAAAAAACTCTGGCCCCTGTTTTAAAGGAGGCTCTGGAGCTTTCCGGTCCCATCGATTTACAAACCATGATCGCTCAGGTTGTTCAGATGGGTGATGAGGGACATAACCGGAACAAGGCGGGCACCTCACTCCTGATCAGAGAGCTTGCCCCCTCCATTGTTCAGACATCCTTTGATAATCAGGAGAAGTCTGATGTTCTGAAGTTCATGCATGGAAATGACCACTTTTTCTTGAATCTTACCATGCCTGCCTTTAAATCCTCTCTTGATCCCATGGAAGGGATTCCCTACTGCACATTGGTTTACACCATGGCACGGAACGGCACCGATTTCGGTATCCGGGTGGCAGGTCTTGGAAACCGGTGGTTTAACGCACCGGCGGAAATCATCGACGGATTGTTCTTCCCGGGCTATACAATGGAAGATGCCAATCCCGATATCGGAGACAGTGTTATCACCGAAACCGCAGGAGCGGGAGGATTCGCCATGGCAGCTGCAATTCCCATTGTACAGTTTGTCGGCGGAACCCCTCAGGATGCAATGAATTTCACGAAGAGCATGTACGAAATCACCCAGGGTGAGAGTGAATCCTTCAAGGTGCCTGTGCTGGACTTTAAGGGAACACCCACGGGAATCGATATCAGAAAAGTGGTCGAGACAGGAATTCTTCCGATCATCAATACGGGAATTGCCCACAAGGATGCGGGAGTGGGCCAGGTGGGAGCCGGTCTTGTAAGGCCCCCGATGAAGTGCTTTGAAGACGCATTGGAAGCCTTTGCGGAAAGTGTGGGAATCTCCTGAATAATGAAAATCAGAACTGAGAAAACAGTGTTTATTTGATTACGAACAGGGTATATGTTATAGTGAATATCAAATGAAAAGACTTATCATTTAGTTGGTAATGAAAGACCAAATATACAAAAATTTGAAGGAGGAACAATCTATGAACATTCTTGATCTATGGAAAAATGTAAAGACCTATGATTTAACCCAGAATCTCAGTACCCAAACGCCTGCATGGCCAACCTATGAGCCGCTGCAATTAAAGTTTTTTAAGCGGTTAACGCCAAACGGTGCCAACGGACAATTGCTTACCACATCAAACCACGTGGGAACTCACCTGGACGGACCACTTCACTTTGATACTGCCGGAAGAGACATTGCTTCATTGCCAATGGATAAGCTGATTGGAGAGGCGGCAATCGTCGACCTTTCAGATATTGCGGAAGATTACGGAATCTACACTCCCCAGGACGTTATGGACCGGGTGGAAGTGAAAAAGGGAGACATCCTGATTATCAACACCGGATACCATAAATACGGCTGGGACCAGCCGGAAGCTGATGAACGACGTTATATGCTTCGACATCCGGGACCATCAATGGACTTTGTGGATTGGGTAAAGGAAATGGAAATCAAGTGGATCGGCGTTGACTGCGGATCTGCAGACCATCCTTTCAACACAAAGATTCGTGAGTGGGAGCCTGGCGAAGCGAAGCTTGCTGATGAATACCTGAAAGAGAAATACGGTAAAGGTCTGGAAGAAATCTATAGCTGGCCTGAAACTTATCAGGCAATGCATGTTCAGGTATTTCCAATGCCTCACGAAATTATCCATGCAGAGAACCTTGGTGGAGAACTGAACAAAGTGTTAAACCGGAGAATGATTGTCGGAGTCTTCCCATGGAAATTTGTTGGAGGAGAATCCAGTATCGGACGAATTGTCGCCTTTGATACAGAATAACAGCGATACGATCTGACAGTAAACAATTAAAGAACGAGTATGTGTATAAAAATGAAGACGCCCGCCTGGAGCACCAGGCGGGCGAATTGCTATCAATGAAACCAAGGAGTGATCGAATGGAGTTTGCATTGGAAAATGTAAAAGTGCTGGATTTAACGAGAGTATTGGCGGGGCCCTATGCCACAATGATTTTAGGAGATCTGGGTGCGGACGTGGTGAAGGTTGAAATGCCCGGAACAGGGGACGATGCAAGAGCCTTCGGTCCCTATGTAAAGGATGAGAGTGCCTATTTTATGAGCCTTAACCGGAACAAACGAAGTATTACCTTAAACCTGAAGGAAGAGGAAGGAAAGAAGATCCTGAAGGAAATGGTGAAGCATTTTGATGTCATCGTGGAGAATTTCCGACCGGGAACCATGGAAAAGCTGGGTCTCGGCTATGAGACCTTAAAGGAGATCAACCCGAAAATTGTCTATGCCGCATCCTCAGGCTTCGGACATACAGGACCCTACAGCAAACGGGCCGCCTATGATGCAGTGGTTCAAGCCATGGGAGGGATCATGAGCATTACGGGACAGGAAAACGGAAAGCCCACCAGAGTGGGAACCTCTGTCGGCGATATCAATGCAGGAATGTTTACCGCCATCGGAATTCTTTCCGCCTTATATCGTGTGAAAGAAACAGGAAAAGGACAAATGGTGGATGTGGCTATGCTGGATTCCCAGGTTGCAATTCTGGAAAATGCCATTGCCCGGCATGTAGTCACGGGGGAAATTCCAAAGCCCCAGGGAAATCGCCATCCTGCCATCGTTCCCTTTGAAACCTTTGACACAAGGGACGGAGAGATTATGATAGCAGCAGGAAATGATGCACTATGGGCGAAGCTCTGCAGAGCCATGGGTCTTGATTCACTGACTGATGATCCCAAGTATCGTACGAACCCCCTGAGAAATACGAATTATGTTGAGCTGAAGCCGATTCTTGAAGGAACAACAAAGAAAAAGACCACAGCGGAATGGCAGGAAATTCTGGACGATGCGGGAGTGCCAAACGGTCCCATCAACACCATCGACAAAGTGATTGAAGATCCCCAGGTCATCGCCCGGGAGATGATTCTGGAGATGGACCACCCAACCGCAGGGAAACTGAAAGTTCCGGGAATTCCGGTAAAGCTCAGTGACACCCCCGGGAAAATCCGATGTGCCGCACCGACCTTAGGGCAGCATACCAATGAAGTGTTAAAGGAATATTTTGCCTACAGTGACGAGGAAATAGAAACACTGGCAAAGAATAACGTGTTATAATTGATCTATGAAACGCAGAAAATCCTTCAGGCTTATATTCAGGGTTGAAGGATTCTCTTTCGGGACCGTTATAGGAAGGAATGGATAACGGTGGAAGAGGAAGGGCAGGTTCACTAAGGATCCCAAGGCGGAGATCAAGGAGGTAGTGATGAAAAAAGTCAAAATTGAAGATGCCATCGGAAAGCTGTTTGCCCACGATATGACCAAGATCGTACCGGGAGAGTTTAAGGGTGCACGCTTCAGAAAAGGTGAAATCATTAAAGAGGAAGACATTAAAGAACTCAAGTCCATGGGAAAAAATCATGTGTATATCTTCGACCTGAGAGATGACGAATATCATGAGAATGATGCAGCACGTCGAATCGCCATGGCCTCCATCGGGGAAGGAATCCGTCTGGAGGGGCCGAAGGAAGGGAAAATGACCCTGCTGGCAGAGAAAAAAGGATTGCTGAAAATCGATCTTGAGCAGCTGGATGCGGTGAATGATCTTGATGAATTGATGTTTGCAACCATCCATCGGCATATGGTGGTGGAGGAGGGAACACCGGTTGCAGGAACCCGGATTATCCCCCTGACCATCAGCAAAGAGAAAATCGATCTTATCGAAAAAGGATTGCTGGAGGAACAGAAAAAGGGAAATCCCATGATCTTTCTCAAAGAGCTTCATTCCTTTAAAATCGGTATTGTGGTGACGGGAACCGAAGTGTTTGAAGGGCGGATTGAAGATCGTTTCGGGCCGGTCCTGGTGAAAAAGGCGAAGGAGTATAACGGAGTTTTTCACAAGATGGTCTTTTCGAGAGATGATGAGCAGGAGATCAAGGAGAAAATCGAAGCCCTGATCGATGACGGTGCGGAGCTGATCATGACAAGCGGAGGAATGTCCGTTGATGCTGATGATGTAACCCCTCAGGCAATCAGAATGGCTGCGGATGAGGTTGTGAGCTACGGGTCATCGGTTCTTCCCGGAGCCATGTTTATGCTGGCCTATAAAGGGGATGTTCCGATTCTCGGGATACCTGCCTGCGGGATGTACCACCGGATCTCCATTCTGGATCTTGTGCTGCCCCGGGTCATGGCAAAGGAGAAGGTCACGAAAAAAGAGATCAGCCGCCTTGCCCACGGAGGCCTGTGCCACAACTGCGAAGTGTGCCATTATCCCATCTGTCCTCTGGGGAAAGGATAAGACAATGCTTGTTGAAATGATTCGGCGGATTGGAATGAAAGAAACAGGTGAGCCTCTTTCCGTCACCTTCGTGGGTGCAGGGGGGAAAACCTCCTGTATGCTTCTTTTGAGCGAAGAGCTTCGAAAAGAAGGTAAAAACCATATAATCACGACCACAACCCAAATCGAGCTTCCCGGGAATGAGCACTATGATCAACTCATTCTCACAGGGAACAGGACCAATGATTTAATGGAGGAGAGGATGGGTACCATCAAGGGTGCATTTCCAATGCTTCCAAAGAAGAATCAGGGCTGCAGGGTGCTTGTGGGAAAGGAACTCACGGAGGAGGGGAAACTCCGGGGGATTTCAAAAGCCGAGTATGACGCCCTTCAGGAAATGAACCCGAAGTACTGGATGCTCAACGAAGGGGACGGTGCAAAGAGAAAAAGCATCAAAGCACCCCGGCACAATGAGCCGGTAATTCCCCTGAAAACCCATGTGGTCATCGGCATGGTGGGACTCCGTGTTCTCGATCAGGAAATCAACGAAGCATCTGTCCACCGTGTTGATGAATTTCTCAGGATCACAGGGAAAAAACGGGATGACCGGATCACAAAAGAGGATCTTCTGGCTCTCATCGCAGATCCTGAAGGGGTGTTTAAGGATGTCCCCCGGGAAGCTGGAAAAATTCTGCTCCTTAACCAGGGAGAAGAGGAAGGTCTTCGAAAAGCCGGGCAGGAAATTCTTCAGGAGAGCAGGTGCAGCGGCGGAGTGTTAAGCGTACAGAGGAACACTCTGTATTACCGGAAGGAGGAGTCCAATGTTCTGTAAATGCTTCAGCCCCGGAAAAAAAAGGAGAATTGTGAAAACCGTTGTGCTGCAGGTGGAGGGAAAAGAAATTGACCTCGGAGCCGTGGAGGTGGAAATCTGCAGCAGCTCCCACTGTAAAGAGGGATATATCAAGCCTGACCGGTGGATGGACATTCAGGAAGCCGTCAGGAATGAAGGAATCGTGATCAGTCAGGTTGCACTGAGCCGGCTGCTCTTTGAAAATTTTCGATAAAGCAGGTGGTATTCATGGTTACAGGAATTTTAATGGCGGCGGGACAGTCAAAAAGGATGGGGAAGAATAAGCTTCTTCTTCCCGTTGACGGAGATGCCATGATTGTCAGAACCCTGAAGGAGATTCTCGCATCGGACATCGGGGAGGTTCTCGCGGTCTATCATTCAGAGGATGTGAAAAAAGCGGTGGAATCGATGCCGGGAGTGGTGCTGATTTATAATGAAACCCCCGAGCTGGGCCAGAGCCAATCGGTGAAACTCGGAGTACGCCATAGTCATGATGACACGGAAGGATACTTTTTTTTCGCCGCTGACCAGCCCTTTTTGTCCAGAAGGGTGATCGATCGATTAATCAGGGTCTTTCAAAAAGATACGGGAAACATTGTTGTGCCCACCTATGAAAATAAACGGGGAATGCCGATCCTGTTTCCGAGAAAGTATCGGGAGGATCTCCTCCGGGTATCGGGAGACAAGGGTGGTCGGGAGATTATCGACAGAAATCTGAAGAGAACCGTATTTGTTCCCATCGAGGAGAAAATTCAAGGAAAAGACATTGATACATATGACGAATACCGGCAGCTGGTTCTGAAAAGGGACAGTGAAAAACGAGGAGAGGAAGACAATGAAGGGAACCAAAGTACTAATTAGAGGCGGGGGAGATCTTGCCAGTGCAGTGGCACTTCGACTGGTGAACTCCGGATTTCGTGTGATGATTGCGGAATTGGAAAAACCCCTTTGTGTTCGACGAACCGTGAGTTTCTCTGAGGCGATTTTTTCCGAGATCGTTGTTGTGGAAGGAATCACAGGCGTCAGGATTGATCTTCGTGAAATCCCTGAATGGCTGAAGCAATCGGATCCCGAGCAGATCGGAGTGGTTTCCGATCCCGGTCTCCGGTCATTAAAGATGATCCGGCCGGAAATTTTTGTCGACGGAACCCTGGAAAAGAGGAATGACGGAATCACCAGGGACCTTGCCCCCATTACCATTGCTTTGGGCCCCGGCTTTGAAGCGGGAGTGGATGTGGATGCGGTGATCGAAACCCAACGGGGTCATCATCTGGGACGCATCTATTATCAGGGGATGGCCATCCCCGACACGGGAGTTCCGGGAATCATTGAGGACTATGGAATTGAGCGGGTGATCTATGCCCGGGTCGACGGAGTCCTCTCCGGCCGAAAATCCATTGGTGATCCGGTTGAGAAAGGGGAGTCCATTGCGGAAATTGAAACAGCTGAGGGAGAAATCGCTGAAGTCCCGGCTGCAATCAGCGGTTTGTTACGGGGGTTAATTCCCAATGGTACCGTCAGGAGAGGATTGAAAATCGGCGATATTGACCCCAGAAAAGATCAGGAGTTTATTCATACCGTATCCGATAAGGGTCGTACCGTTTCAGGCGGAGTGTTGGAAGCGATTCTTTATCTTAAGAACAATCGGCAAGAGAGAAAGGAGATGAAACGATGACTGAATTACAGTTGTTGAGCACACTGGAGGACTATCTGAAAAAAGGAGAAAGTGTTGCCTTGGCCACAATCACCGATGCTGACGGATCCTCCCCGGGAAAAGAGGGGAGTATGATGGTGGTAACGGCAGAGGGTGTGACATACGGCACCGTTGGCGGAGGAGCCATTGAAAAAACCGTGACCCTGCAGGCAGTGGAATGTATCGAAGCGGGAAAAGGGGGTTCTTTTCATTACGGTCTGAATACGGAAAAGGGAAGCCTCGGAATGCAGTGCGGAGGGGATGTGGATGTGTATATCCGGGTTTTTCAAAGAAAACCCCAGTTATGGGTCATCGGTGGCGGACACATTGCCAAGAGCCTTTATGAGTTTTCCGAAATTCTGGATTTTGAGGTGGAGATTTTTGAGGACCGGGAGGAATATGCATCGAAGGACCGTTTTCCCGGAGCAAAAACCATCAACCTGGGAAAATTGGCTGAAACCCTGCCGGAGAAGAAGATTGAAGGGGATACCTATGTGGTAGTGGTGACCAGAGGTCATCGCCATGACCAGGAGGCCATCGAGTATATCCTTGAAAAGGAGATCCGTTATATCGGAATGATCGGCAGCAAGAATAAGGTGAAAAACACTTTGCAGTCATTGAAGGAAAAAGGGTTTTCCAAGGAAAAGCTGGAGAAGCTCTACGCGCCCATCGGCATTGATCTGAAGGGGGATTCTCCGGAGGAAATTGCCCTGAGCATTATGACGGAAATTGTCGTTATCAAGAATGAGGGCCGCCTAGTTCACATGAAGGACGAAAAGTAATGAAGATCCAAATGAAAATCTGGTTTGAGGAGAAGGATCAGAAGGTCTTTGGTGAAGGCCCCTATCAATTGCTGAAAGGGGTGGAAAAACACGGGTCATTAAGAAAAGCGGCATTAGAGATGGATATGTCCTACAGCAAGGCATGGTCCTTAATCCGATTCATTGAAGAGGAACTGAAAATCCGTCTGCTTGATAAATCCATCGGCGGTCATGATGGTGGAGGATCCAGGATTACCGATGAGGCCAGAGAGCTCATGGAGAAGTATCAGACCATCAGCAGCAAAATGCAGGAACAGCTTGAGGAATATAAGTGACTCGATCAGAAAAACTCAGAAAAACAAGGAAGGTCTGCCCGGTGTGGCAGACCTTCTTTCTTATATCCTCGGTTTTCAAACCATTTAGTTCTTCGTTTTCAGTATTTAGTCTTTGGTTGATTTACCATTTGGGCACTGTGGTAAACCAGGCCACCGGTTCTCGGATGATGGGTCGAAGAGGGTACTCCCTGTTGAACTCCCGAAGGATTTTCCGCATCACTTCAGGAGAATCCCCCATTTTGCTTACCTCTTCCTGATCCAGCGCCATACTGAAGGGACAGCTGGCAACACAGATGCCGCAGTCGGTACCAAGCATCCGCCACCGCTGATAGCAGGCGGTATCGGAGATCCTCCAGCGGCTCTGTCCGTCGATCACCTTCTGCTCCCCTTTGGGAATGGCCTTCCCCGGGCAGGATTCGGCACAGCGCTTGCAAAGCCGGCAAAATTCCGTGACACCGAAGAACTCCTTGGAATCCGTCACCAGAGGCAGATCGGTGGTGACAACACCAAGCCGAACTCTCGGTCCGTACTCCTTTGTAATCAGCAGGCCGTGACGGCCGATTTCTCCAAGACCTCCAGCTTCCGCCACCAGGGGTGCGATCAGAAGATAATTACCGTCCATGTGATTCCGGGCCTCGTATCCCAGGGAGCGGATGTAATAGGCGAGCATCATGCCGATCATGGCAGCATCCACATACCCTTTCACAGCCCCCAGGGCTTCGGGAACGTCGGGAGCACGGAGAATCATCTCCTTGTCCATCTCCACGGCGAAGACGATGCCGTAGGGATGATCACAGTCCACCACATCTCCGTAGTTTTCCGCTTCTCTTCCCCGATGGGAATAGTAATGACCCTTCTTCATCGCAGTGATGCCTGTGAGCTTTGCACCATAGAACTCCGCCAAACCTTTTAGCAGTCTGGTCATCTCATCAGGGGACGCCACCTCTGTTTTGGCCCCCGCCGGGGTTCCCTCGCTGAGATGTTTGATCTCCGAAAGAAACTGAAAGGCGGAGTCAAATTCATCCGGGCAAATTGATTGTTTCGTTCATCATAGGGTTTCATTGTGGCACACTCCTTATTGTTTGTACCTGCTTCCCTCTTTTAGAAGGGATTTAAGTATTCATTATATTTTCTGCTCTTCTCCTGAATTATTCGAGATCCCTTCCGGTTTTTCCTGCCTGCTTCAGCAGCTTCCGTCCCGGGGGGAGTATTTCATCGATGAATTAATCGTACCAGGGGGATGGAGGATTTTCTTTACTAGTGACAGATGTCACAGAAAAAAATGATTAAAGTAACTATGAGAGCCCCGTCATCAGAGATATAATGAGTGTAAATCACAGTCAAAATAAAGAGAAAGCACAAAGAGTACATTGGAAAACAGAACTGTAATTATTCTCCGGGAGTATGATACAATATATCTGCAGTTCTGTCATCTGAAAGCTCTTCCGGAGACTTTCAGGATCGTAAAATGAATGATGAAGATCAGGATCAAGAACAGATCGAAAGTTGGATTACGTACATAGAAACGGAGGAATCGAAATGGAAACCGTACTGTCAATCTCCAATGTGACGAAGGCATTCGGAGGTGTTGAAGTGGTAAAGAACATCTCCTTTGACATCAAAAAGGGAGATATTATGGGGACGCTTGGTCCAAACGGAGCGGGGAAATCCACTCTGATCCGGAATATTATGGGGATCATCTATCCCGATCAGGGGGAGGTGTCCTTTTATCTCAAGGGGAAAGAGGAGCGTCTGCCCCTGCGAAGCATCGGCTATTTACCCGAGGAGCGGGGTCTTTATAAGGATGTGTCGATTCAGGATATCATCCTCTATCTCTCAAGTCTGAAGGGATATCCCAGGGAAAAGGCAAAGGAGAGGCTCTCCATGTATCTGGAGAAATTCGATCTTGGTGGCATGGAAAAACGGAAAATCGAAGAGCTGTCCAAGGGGATGGCCCAGAAGGTGCAGTTTATCGGTGCGGTCATCCACGAACCGGACTTTCTGATTCTTGATGAGCCCTTCTCGGGGCTGGATCCTGTCAGTCAGGATCTCTTTAAGGAGGAAATCCGGGAGCTTTCCCGTTCCGGTGTCAGCATTCTTCTCTCTTCCCATCAGATGAACCTGGTGGAGGCCCTTTGCAATCGGATCTTTCTGATCAACAAAGGGAAAAAGGTGATCTACGGAAGCCTGGATGAGGTCAAGGAGCAGTTTGCCGACTTTAAATGCACCATCCACGGAGACTTTACAAAGGAATCACTGGAACGCCTAGCCTTTGTGGAACGGGTGGAAGGGGCAGAGGGGAAATTTGTCCTCTACCTGGAAAAGGATTCCGATCCACAGGAATTATTCCGGCAGCTGCCCCGGGACATGAAAATCAAGGAGATGCATCTGGACCGGATTTCTCTTCATGATATCTTCGTCAACATCGCGAGAGGAGGCAATCATAATGGGACAAACCTTTAAAGTCGCCAAATGGGAGCTGAAAAAGAATTTAACCAATAAAACTTATCTTATCTCCATCGTTATCACGCCTCTTATTATGATTCTGTTTGCAGCACTTCCCACAGCTCTGCAAATGCTGGAGAGCAACCAGGTGGATCACATCTATGTGGTGGATGAAATTGGTATTTTTGAAGAGCTGGAGGCCAATGTGGATCAGGAGGCCTATCGTCTGGTGAATTTTGAGGGGAATCCTGCAGATCTTGAGGCCATCGCCATTGAAGAATCAAGGACCTCCTACATTATTCTTGATGAAGAAGGTTTTCAGAACCATGCCTTCACCCTTTACTCCGGTGACGATGCCATGATTTCCCTGGGAGGGTTTGAGACAGCCCTGAATCAGGTTCTTCAGGGAGTTAAGCTGGAGGAGGTGGGCATCGATCCCAACCTTGTAAGCTACGTAACAGCAGATATTATGATTCAACAGACCTCCCTTTTGGAGGAGGATCTGGATTTTCTCAACCGTCTGATCCCCGGAGTATTTGCGGGACTGATTCTGATTTCCGTCTTTATCTCGGGAACCATGACCTTTCAAAGTGCAACCCAGGAAAAACGGGACAAGATGACGGAGGTGCTTTTGTCATCCCTGACCTCCCGGGACCTGATGCAGGGAAAAATTATCGGATACTTTTTACTGGGGCTTATTCAGGTGGGGGTATGGGCAACTGTTGGATTGCTGGTTGCCACCTACTATTTCGACCTGCCCGTCGTTGAATATCTCTTTGTCAGTGAGCTGCCATTAATGATGCTCTATGCCCTCATCGGATATCTGATGTTCTCGGCACTCTTTGTGAGCATGGGAGCCACCATTAACGATATTTATTCTGCAGGGAATTTCCAGGGGCTGATTATGATTATACCCATGCTTCCGATCTTTTTCATCGGGGCAATTATTCAAAATCCCCATGGAATCGTGGCAAGGGTGGGATCATTTTTTCCGCTGTCCACACCGGGAGTCATGCTTTTTCGACTGGTGATGGCATCACGGGTACCCACAACGGAAATCCTGGCCACTTTGGCAATTTTAGTTGTAACCACCTTGATCATCATGCGTCTGGCCGGTAAGATTTTCAGAACCGCCCTTTTAATGTACGGTAAAAATGCCACTCCCGCAGAAATCTGGCGTTGGGCGCGGCAGAAATAATAAAAAGAAGATCAACATTGGCAATTAATTAACAAAACAGGAAAATATCACTTGAACTTTTTCTAAAATCCTGTAAAATAAGAAGTAGGTCAATATTGATAAATAATTAACCAACTTTTAACCAACCAACAAACCACCTAACCAACAATTGGTGAAGGGAGAGCTCTTAAGTATGCTGAGAATCATTTCCGGATTAAAGGAATCATGGATTATCGTTATACAGATCTCCATCATTCTGTGTCTCTTGTTCTATATCTCCCAGACCAGAGTTGAGGTATCTGAGTGTCGTTGCTGCAAGCCTGAGGTAGAGAGTTCACTATCCGCCCGTTAATCATTTCGGGCGGTTTTTTCTTTTTTTGCAGGAGAAACGAAATGGGACGGCGAATCGTAATGAAAGGTGACAATGAATGATAAAGGAGGAAATGATGGAAAATCAACGTGTAAAAAAGATTCATTCTGAGAGCTCCTATAAAAGGAAAATGATGGGGTGGATGGCTCTGGCCTCTCTTTTCACCCTTCTTGTTGTATTCATCAGTGAACTGCGGATCGATCAGTATATGGATCAAATGATTTTCAGTATTTTTGGAGAAAGGACCTACGCAGTGACTCAACTGGCAGTGAGTATTGCCCATACCGAGGTGATTATTGTACTGTCCATCCTGATATCGGCAACACTTCTCATTACGGGTCATCGAACTTGGGCGTTTTTCTATTTCCGTCTGATGTTTTTCGGATGTCTGTTAGGGTATGTGCTGAAGGAAGGGGTTTCACGACCGAGACCCAATGAGCTGATCTCAGTGAATTTGTGGAGAATGGGGACAGAGACCGTCTCCCAAAGTTTTCCCAGCGGCCATGCTATGAAAATTGTTTTTCTGGCAGGATTTCTGGTGCTGTTCTTTGCATTCCTGAGTGAAAAACCGTTTTCTTCCAGGATTCTCGGGATCGGCGGACTGATTGTGCTTCTTGTGGGACTGGGTCAGATTTTAAACGGCCGCCACTATTTCACCGATGTGATTGGCGGCTATTCCTGGGCTTTCGCCTGGGTGTATGTGAATCTTCACTACGAGAGTCTAAAAAAGGACAGAGGAATCCTTAGGACGTTCAGAAAGAGAGGAGAAGGCAGGGATGAAGCGAATACGGGAGTATGGAATCATCATCGGCAATGGAACCCCGGGAAAGCGGAATAAGATCAGTGATCTTTCCGGAGTGACCGTGGGGCATACCACATTAATCAACGGCGATGTGCAGACGGGAGTGACGGCCATCCGTCCTCATCAGGGGAATCTGTTCAAGGAGAAGGTTGTTGCCTCCTGCCATGTCATCAACGGTTTCGGAAAAACCCAGGGACTCTCCCAGATCATGGAGCTGGGTACGATGGAAACCCCTATTCTTCTGACCAACACCTTAAACATCGGCATTGTCTGTGACGGACTGATTGAATATATGCTGGAGGAGAATCCGGAGATCGGTGTGACCACAGGCACGGTAAACCCGGTGGTGGGGGAATGCAATGACGGTTATCTCAACGACATCCGGGGACGGCACGTGAAAAAGGACCATGTGTTTCAGGCACTGGAACGGACCACGGAGGATTTTCGGGAAGGTGCTGCAGGTGCGGGCAGAGGCATGTCTGCTTACGGATTGAAGGGCGGGATCGGATCCGCATCTAGAGTTCTGGAGCTTCAGGATCACCTCTTTACTGTGGGAGCACTGGTCCTCTCTAATTTCGGAAAGCTGGAAAACTTTACCCTGGAGGGCATAAATATCGGAAAATGGATTGCGGAAAAGCAGAAAAGAAGTGAGAAGGACTTGGAGCCGGCAATCAACGGAAATGACAAAGGTCATCAATCGGAACACAGCGGGGAAAGCGATCATGAAAGAGAGAGAAAAAGCAGCAAAGAAGAAACCACGGAGGACAAGGGCTCAGTAATCATTGTTCTTGCCACCGATGCGCCCCTATCGGACCGGCAGCTGAATCGAATGTGCAGGCGGGCAGTGGTGGGTCTATCCAGAACCGGTACGGAAATCGGCCACGGAAGCGGAGATTTTGTTATCGCCTTTTCCACTGCGAACCCTGTTCCCCATGAAAGTGTATCAGTTACAAGGGACACGGAACAGCTGGCAGAGGATAAAATGGACAGCTTTTTCAACGCAGCGATCGAAGCCGTGGAGGAAAGTGTCCTCAATTCCATGGTGACGGCTGAGACCACAACGGGACGTTCCGGACATCAAAGAATATCCCTGAGTGAATACCTGAAAGAAGCCGGCTCTGAAGGATTTTTGTACCGGACTGCCAAAGAGGTATCCAAATTGCGCTAAAGAGACATTAGAAAATTAACATGTACATAATAATCCTACAGAAAAGAGGAAAACCAATGCTGAAAAAAATAACGGAACGAGTGTATCTGATGAACCATGTACGGGAGACGGACCGGCCCTCCTTAGGATTGATTGTGGGAGAAAAGGCAAGCTTTGTGGTTGACAGCGGAAACTCCCCGAAGCATGCAGCAGAGTTTTTACAGGAAGCGGAAAAGGTCGCAAAGGGTCCGGTGAAATACGCGGGAATCACCCATCACCACTGGGATCATATCCTTGGAATGGAGGAAATGAATCTTGTCACAGTGGGAAGCAGAAACACCCAAAGGCGTCTGGAGGAGATGAAGGAGGCAAAATGGGATGATGAAACTCTGGACCGGCTGAAGCAGGAGGGTGTGTTTAATGAGTTTACCGTCAATGCCATCAAGGCGGAAATGGGGGAAGAGGAGAGAAAAGACTTTCGGGTATCCACCATGGACATGATCTTCGAAGGAACGCTCACCTTCGATCTTGGAGGCATCACAGTTGTTATGCTGGAAATGGACGGACCTCACACCGAAGACACCACCCTCATCCATGTGCCTGAAGAAAAGGTGCTTTTTCTCGGAGATTCCATCTACGGATCCCGGAAAAACGGGAAGTTCGGCTATGACCGGGAGAAGCTCTTTTCCCTGATCGATGCAATCCGGGCTCTGGATGTGACCCACTACATCGTCTCCCATGAATCCATCCTTGATCAGAGGGAAATGGAAGACTTCTTCGGAGAGCTGGAGCGTGCATCCAATGCAGCAGGCACTTCACCCTCTCCCGAGGAGGGGAAAAAGCAGTTTAAGTTCCTGTACAACCGGGAGCCCGAGGGGGATGAACCCTTCTACATCGAATGCTTTTGCAATTGGAACTAGCGGGATATAACAAATCAAGGAGCTGAATGGGAACCCTCTTTTAACGGGTATTCATTCCGCTCCTTTTTTACTTATGATTCTTCATCATATAAACCGAAAAGACTGAGAAGCCGCTGCCAGAAGGTCATGGGTTCCGGCTCTTCAATGACACCGTTTTCCTCTTCCGGGGCTCCGATTTCCGGAGTTTTGAAGACAAACTGCACAAGGGAGACGTTGGTGTTTTTCTCAGAGACAAAGGAGACAGGCTCAAAATCTGAATAATCGTACTGGGCCAGCATTCTGTCGATCTCATCCTGAATGGTGGAGGGCAGGGCGCTTACTCCGTCACTGAGCTCTCCCGTTCCCTTCTCCAGCTCATCGGAACCGGCGGCCAGTTCACCCAATCCGTCAGCCAGAGCTTCATAGCCCTGCTGAATTTCCCGCTGTCCCTCAGAAAGCTCCCGTACTCCGGCCATATAGTCGCTGAGTCCCGAATGGAACCGTTCATAGTTGTTGGACAACTGATTCATGCCGTCGATCAGCTCACCGATCTGTCCCAGTCCGGCTCCCGATTCAACCAGCTCCAGAATCTCATCGATTCTCTCAGGAAGCTCTTCAAGGAGAAATCCATAGGAATCGATAATGTCGTCGATCTGCTCATCCACACCGGCCATTCCTTTTTGAATCCGATCATAGGTTTCCCTCACATCTCTGGAGGATTCATAATACTCCCGCAGCTGATCCAATGATTCCGTCAGCTCTTCATTTCCTTCCACTGCTTCATAGAGGGGGTCAAGGTCAACCTCTTCGTCGGGCAGGGAGGTGATGGCCTCATCGATCATCTCATTGGCTATTCCATAGCTCTCTCGAAGACCATCAAGGTCAAATTCCCCGGAATTATCCGGAAATTCACTTCCATCAAAGGCTTCCCGGATGAGGAGCAGCACATCGATGAGAGGAGCAAAATCCTCCATATCGGGAATCATGTCAGCCCCTTCATTCAGCTCATCAGAGATCATCTTCAGGGCATCGCCGATCTGTCGTGAGGAGCTGACAATCTGTGTGGAATTGTCACTCAGCTCTTCCAACCCGTCGCCGAACTCTGCATTTCCCTCATTCAAAGCCCGGGCTCCCCTGTGGATTTCATGAATCCCCTGATTCAAACCCCGCACCCCTTCGTGAATGCTCCTGATGGCATCGGCCAGGGTCAGGGCCCCGTCCAGAAGATCATCGTCCAGGGGCACATCAAAGACCATGCTGAAGGGCAGGGCACTGAACTGGATCTCCTTCATGGAGAAATCTTTGGCTTCAGCGCTGACGGTGATGGTTGCATCCTCATCAGGGAGGATCGTATGGGTGATAATCCTGTTCCGGCCCGCACTGGCAAAGACACCGTCGGGGGATTCGATCTCCGTAAACTTTTCGGTATCCAGTGTGATCGAGACCTGCATCACATAATACTCATGGAAGACGGGATCAACTGCGTCATTTTTTCTCACATCGATAGTGATCTCCACCTTGCCATCCTCACCTTCAAGATCCTTCGGAGAAATCTTCCTGCCATTCAGCAGATAGGCAAGATCAATATTCCAGGGAAGCTCCCGGTTCTCAAGGGTCCCCTGATAGAAAAACTGCTCCTCCCCGGTACTGACGGTGATCCGGTCGTTCTCCACCTGAATTTCCTCGGAAGAGGTCATGTTGCTGATTTCGGAGTACCTGCCGTAGTCCAGTATAAACCGGTCGGTGAAGCTGTTGACAACGTACACCTCTTCAGGATTCCCGAAAAAATCCAGCAGGCCATAGACCACTTCCTCTTTTTTCGAGGGCTCCCACCGGGGAATCTCTTCGTCGGATCCCGGTCCGTCCCCTGGCTCCTCCAGGGAGGCCAGGTTCAGGTCCTCAGGATCCTTCCTCCGGGAGATGGAGCTGAAGCCCGCAGCAACAAGAGCTGTGGAGATAATCAGTATGATGATGATTGTCATGGGAAGATACTTTTTCATGTTAAAAACTCCTTTTTTCTGTTTGAATCGTCGGTGGGCTGATTTGTCGATTTGGTTTTTGTATTTTGGCAAAACCCGCTTTTATAAGTGGTCCGGTCAATGACCCGGTCGAAGAGGAGAAAAAGGGCCGGCAGAACGAAAACCACCATGGCAAAGGATAAAGCGGTTCCCCGCCCTAAAAGGATTCCAAGTTCGGAGATAATGGGATTCGTCGATGTGACCCCGAGAATGATTCCCGCAAAGGAGAGAATTCCCGCTGAAATCAAAATGGCCACAATGTTCTCCGAGAGGGTCTTGATCATTGCCTTCTTTTTAGGGAGCCTTTTCCGATCGGTCAGATAATTGTTGGTTAAGAGTATTGCATAATCCACCGTTGCTCCAAGCTGGATGGTACTGATAATGAGATATCCCACATAGCTGAGGGGACTGTCGGTGTAATAGGGGAAGGAAAGATTGATCCAAATGGCGGATTCAATGGTGATTACAAGGAACAGGGGGATGGTCAGGGATTTGAATGTCACCAGAATCACGAGAAAGATTCCCGCAACGGCAATGAAATTCACAACCCTTGTATCCGCCTCGATGACTTCCTTCACATCCAGAAGGGAGGCACTTTCCCCTGCAAGATAAAAATCATCATAGTACCCCTCTGCCGTATCCAGGATCCGGTTGACCACCTGAAAGGTTCGATCCCCTTCAGCAGGCAGGTCGAGATACAGAATGATCCGGGAGTAATTGTCGGAATAGAACTGATCCGTCACTTCCTTCGGAGCAAACTCCCTTGGGATTTCCGCACCAACGGAGGTGACATAGGAGATTACCCCTGAAATATGGGGGATGGCTGAAAGCTCATCGGTAAACACCACTTCCGCTCCCGGTTCCGACTTTGGAATCATCAGAACCAATGGGTTGGTGGTGCCGAACTCCTCATTAATCCGTTCCATGTCATCGCCGGCCTGTGTCCCTTCCGCCACATCCCCGGTTCCGTAGAGAAAATCCACTTCCGACCGGGCAAAGTAGCTTGGTATAATCACAAGCATGGCAACAATGAGAAACAGGATACGAACCCGTACAATCCCCCGGCCAAGTTTATTGAACTTCGGGAGAAAATCCCGATGGCCGGTTTTCTCAATCAGCCGGTGGCTAAGCAAAGTCAATGCGGGTAAAAACAGGATCACTGAGAGAAAGCTTAAGGAGATCCCCTTTACCAGATTGAGGCCAAGGTCCGAGCCGATGCCGAAGCGCATAAAAACCAGGGCGGAAAACCCCACGATGGTGGTTGCTGCACTGGCGGCGATGGTTGGAAGCACAATCCTCAAAGACCTGACCATTGCAGGCACGGGCTCCAGCTCTTTTCGGTGATCGTTAAAGGTATGCATCAGAAAAATGGCATAATCCAGGGAGACTGCCAGCTGCAATACGGGACTGACGGTCTGGGTGATAAAGGAGATCTCCCCGATAAAGAGGTTGGTTCCCATATTCATCAGCACCGCAATTCCGATGGTGATGAAATATAAAAATGGCTCGATCCAGGAGCTTGTGGCAATAAACAGGATGATCAGGATCACAGGGAGTAAAATGATCAGTGCGTTGATGACTTCTGTCAGAGCCATATCCTGACTTGCTGCAGTGTTGACCGCATGTCCCGCCACTGCATTCTCTTCACCGATCAGTTCCCGGATTTCACCCACGGCCAGGGATTCCTTCCCCCGTTCCATGGTAATATTCATTAAAGCTGTGCCGTCCCTATAGTAATTTTCCGTGATGGATTCATCCAGAAACTCCAGAGGCGTACTCAGGAGGATCTCCTCACCAAAAATACTATCCAGCCACTCAATGGAGCGGACGCCGTCGATTTCCAGAATCATTTCTTTATATTCCAGGGCCTCTCTGAGGGTGACCTCCTTCAGCATGATTCGTGCATTGGGAAGATCTCCTGCAAATTCATCCTCCATCAGATTAATCGCTTCCGTGGACTGGGTATCCCTGGGGAGGTAATCCGTCATATCATAATTGATGGAAACCCCGGTCATCATAATCCCGCTGAGGGCAGCCAGCAGAAGAAAGGTGATCAGGATAAATTTTCTGTATTTTGTCGTTGTTTGAAAAAGTTTTTCTGTGGTCATTTCAGTCGATTCCTTCCCCCGGGTGATTAATTTAACACAACACAGTGTTGCATTCTTACTTATTAATAAATATAATAGATTTAAGCGGAAAATTCAATGACCAGATCACTGCAATCTGTTACAAATCATACAAAAAAACGGAATATGTTGTAAAATCAACAGAAAAGTCATCATTGGAGGGGAAAAAATGGAGGAGAAAAAGGAAAACCGGCGGGTGCAGCTGACGAAGAAAATGGTGAAGGAGAGCTTTATCCGGCTTCTGGAGGAGAAGGAGATTTCCGATATTACCATCAAGGAACTCTGTGAGAAGGCGGACATCAACCGCTCCACCTTCTATGCCCATTACAGCGATCAATACGATCTGATGTGCAAGATTCAAGACGAGCTGATTGAAAACGTGGAGGTCTATCTTACTCCCTATATCCATGATGAGATGGAGGATGTGTCCGTGGAGATTGTGGAGCGGATTTTTGAGTACGTCAGGGAAAACGCACAAATTTGCCGCCTTCTTCTGAGTGAACGGGGAGACCTGAACTTTCAAAAGCGGGTGCTGAATTTGGTCTACGGCAGGTACATCAGCGAGCTTCGAAAAACCCTGGCGCTGAACAGGGAGGATGCGGAGTATGTCTATGCCTACAGTATTACCGGATGCATCGGAGTGATTCAGAAATGGCTCAATGATGATATGAAAAAATCACCGAGATTTATGGCGGAGATTGTGATCAATATGACCCCGGGGGTGCCTCAATGAAAACCGTCGGAATACTAGGAGGGATGGGGCCGGAGGCGACACTGCTTCTCTATGAGCTGATTATTAAAAATACCGGAGCGAAGTCGGATCAGGAGCATATTCCAACCCTGATCTACTCCAACACCCGGATTCCTGACCGCACCGCAGCCATTCTCTCTCAAGGAGAGGATCCGGTGCCCGAGCTGATCAAGGCGGCAAAAGCCCTGGAGGCCGGTGGAGCTGAAATCATCGGGATGCCCTGTAACACCGCCCATTATTATTTCGACGAAGTACAGGGAGCAGTGGAGGTGGAAATGATCAATATGCTGGAGCTTGCCTACCGGAAGGTTCTTGAGGGACAACTGGGAAAAAGGATCGCCCTCTTTGCCACTACGGGAACCATCGCCACGGGAATTTATGATTTCGGAAAACGGCACCCCGGCATCTCCATCGACACACCGGGGGAGGAAGCTCAGAGGATCATTATGAAGACCATTTATGGAGAGGTGAAGGCGGGGAAACGGCCCCTGGACGTGGATGACTATCGGGCTCTGCTACTTCGTGTGGAGGAACAGGGCTTTGAAGGGATCATTTTAGGATGCACCGAGCTTTCCTATCTTCACACCGTTTTCAAATTTCACCAGAATGTGGAGTTTATCAATCCATTGGAGCTCTTGGCCATGGAATTGATTCGAAGAGCAAGGGCAGATACCGGGAAGAGAAAGGAGAATGCAAAATGATTTACTGCTTTGGAGACAGCATCACAAAGGGATCCCCAGGGGTATCCTATCTGAAATATCTCTCCTCACCGAAAGACTGTCAGAACCAGGGGGTGGGCGGTGAAACCGTCAGCGGTCTTACCCTTCGTTTGAAGCAACACATGAAAAAGCACGATGATCCCCACTATATTTTACAGATCGGAACCAACGACATCCTTCTGCCTTATCTGGAAAGGCAGTCCCCCAAGTGGAAAAAACGGCTGACAAACATCAAAAAACGGGGAGGTCGTCCAAGCACCACGGAAATCCAGTTCAATAAGAGCTATCAGGAATTGGTGGATTTGATGAAGAAGCGGAAAAAGAAGATCATCCTGATCAACATTCCCGTTATCGGCGAGGACCTTCAACACTCGAGAAATCGAAAGGTTGAGAAATACAATGGAATCATCCGGGCCATTGCCCAAAAAGAGGGGATTCCTCTCATTGATTATTACGGATGGCAAGGAGAGCAGTTAACGGATCATCAGGAGAAAAAACACTTCTTTATCGGTGAGGACCCCAAGCAGGTGGTCTTCGATGTTTTTCGTACAATGACCGGAGGGGGAAGAAAAAATCTTAGCAGAAAGCGGAACCTTCATCTTACGGTGGATGGAGTCCATTTAAACGATGCAGGAGCCAGGGGCCTTGCCTCCCTGGTGGAGAAGGAAATGACGAAGGTAATGAGATAAAAAAATCACTCAAGGATGAAAGGACTGTTGAAATGAAGCTGAAAATCGAACGAGTTCATGAACATGCAAAACTTCCGAACTATGCCCATGCCACAGACTCGGGACTGGATCTTTATTCTGTGGAGAATGTCATTCTGCAGCCGGGAGAGCGAAGACTCGTGGGGACGGGACTGAGAATTCAGCTGCCTCCCAATACCGAGGCCCAGGTGCGCCCTAAAAGCGGGCTGGCACTGAAAAAGGGCATCACCCTCTTAAACACTCCGGGAACCGTTGACGAAGGATATCGTGGAGAGGTGGGAGTGATTCTGATCAACCTCTCCGATGAAGCCTATGAGGTGGAGATGGGAAAGAAAATCGCCCAGATGGTGATTATGCCCGTTTTAAAAGTGGAGGTTGAAGAGGTCGAAAGCCTTGAAGACAGCGACCGGGGCGAGGGCGGGTTCGGATCCACAGGGATTTAGCAAAAGGGAAGGAACCGATGACACCGAAAAGGAGTAGATTTTCTACTCCTTTTTTTTGAGGAAATTCAAAAAAAGTCAACCAATCGGTCATGCATCCCGTAGGAAAGGGTAAGGGTAAAAAATGATGGGAAGAAAGGTTAGAGGGAGAGGATGATGAAATTGAAAAGGATGATGAAAGGGAATCAGAAAAGACGGACTTTGCTGGTTTTAATGCTGGCACTTCTTCTCTTTGCAACGGGGTGCTCCACGTCCAGTCTGAAGGTTGGATATGTGTCCACAAGTATAGGAAGTGAGTTCAGCGCATCCTATTATCATTTCAACGGAACGGAAAGTCGAAGAATCAAGGCGGAAGAGGGAGAAACTCTTTCAATTCAATATGAAACCGAGGTGAAAAGAGGCAGCCTGGACATATGGATACAGAGTCCTGATGGAGAGACCATCGATCTTGCCACCGGCGGGACAACGGTTGATTCCATTGAAATTCCCGTGGAGGAATCAGGATACTATCGGCTAATGGTTGTGGGCGACAGCACACGGGGATCTTTCGATGTTGATTGGTCTAAATGATGATGAGCTGACCATGAATCACAGAAGTTTGTCGGGATTCCAAAAAAGCGCATTGGGCTGGATGCGCTTTTTTTCACGGAAAATGAGGAAAATCCTTTATGATGCAGCCCTTTTCATGATAATATGGACAGTATGAAACAGAAAAACAAGAGATTATTCTGAGGAGGACGACAATAATGCATGGACGACTGAGAAAAAATAAATTCGGAATGATTGCACTGATTATGGTGATGATCATCCCGGCTGTCATCTTGGCCGGTTGTCAGGACGAAGCTGTTGAAGAGACGGGATCACAGGGAATCTTCTACGAGGTCCGGGGCGGAGAGACCGAGCTCTACCTTTTCGGATCGGTGCATGTGGGGGAGGAGGACATGTATCCTCTTAGAAACGCAGTGATGGAAGCTTTTGAAGGGGCAGACCTTCTGGCCATGGAGCTGGATCTGGAGAGCATCGATGAAATGGCCATTGCCCAGGAGATGTCGGAGGCTGCCATGTTTCAGGATGGACGGAGATTAAGAGATGTGATCGAGGAGGACACCTTTTACGTCCTTATCCTCCTTACCCAGGAGTACGGCTTTACTGCAGAGGTGATGGATCTTTTTCAGCCCTGGTACGCAGCCATGCTGGTCTCCCAGATTGCCGTGGAGGAGAGCCGATTCTCCCAGGAATACGGAATCGAGCAGTTCTTTATGGATGAGCGGGAGGATCAGGAAATCATCGGCCTTGAAGATGTGATGGATCAGCTGCGGCCCTTCCTTTTGATGGATGATGAAGCCCAGAAGGAGTATCTGGAGCAGACTCTGGAGGAGCTGGAGACCCTGGAGGAGGATTTCACGGAAATGGTGGATCGATGGATCGAAGGAGATACGGAGTACTTTGAAAGGATCCGTTCGGAAATGCTCGAAGAGGAAACGACGGAATCCATTGCCGCTTATCAACAGGCCATCTCCGATGAACGGGATGAGCAGATGACGGAGAAGATTGTGGAACTGATGGAGTCCGGTGACCACGATCAGATTTTCGTCGTGGTGGGAGCCCTTCATCTTGTGGGAGATCTGGGAATCCCCGCCCGATTGGAAGACATGGGCTATGAAGTGATTTTGCATTAATTTTTCATCAAATCTCCATTTATTCAATATGAAGTCGACCAGCTTTGATGACCGATCTCCCCGGGGAATTTTCCCCGGGGAGATTTTTTCGATTGAAGAAAAAAGCAGGAGATCAGGAAGGGAATGACGAATAAGAAGAGAGTCGAAAGAAGGGATCAGTGATTAAGCGATAAGGGAGGAATCGACGATGATCAAACCGAAAGCCTTAAAATATGGAAATACCATTGGAATCATTGCACCCTCAGGGCCTGCAGTCCGGGAAAAGACCGAATCAGGAAAAAAGTTTCTTGAAGAGCTGGGGTTTAACGTTGTTCTCAGCGAAGGGTGTTACGGAAAAAACGGGTACCTGGCCGGTACCGATGAACGCCGGTTGAAGGATCTGCACGGAATGTTTGAGAATCCCGATATTCATGGAATCATCTGTTTGAAAGGGGGATATGGCACTCCCAGAATTCTGGACGGAATTGACATTGACCTGATCATAAGAAACCCCAAGGTGTTTATGGGATACAGCGATATTACGGCACTGCATGTTCTCTTTAATCAGCAGGCTTCCCTGGTCACCTTTCATGGCCCTATGATCGCCTCTGAATTTTACAAAGGTCTTGATGAACGGACTGTGGAATCCATGAAACATTCCCTGATGTCGGACCAATCTCAAGGAAGCTTAATCAATCCTGAGGGAGAAGAGATCCGGTGCCTTTTTGAGGGAAGAGCCAAAGGGCGGATCATCGGTGGAAACCTGGCATTGATTGCTGCAACCATGGGGACTCCCTATGAAATTGATACGAAGGATAAACTTCTTTTCCTGGAGGATGTGGGGGAGGATCCCTACCGCATTGACCGGATGCTGACGCAGTTAAGGCTGGGAGGGAAACTGAAGGAAGCTGCGGGAATCATTTTTGGAGATTTCAAGGACTGTGAAGGGAAAAAGGAGAAGGATGCGCGGAGCCTCAGAGCGGTTTTGTCGGAGTTTGCTGAGGATGCGGGGATCCCCGCGATATACAATCTTCAGACCGGCCATTGCCTTCCCCATCTTATTCTGCCTCTGGGAGTCATGGCAACCCTGGATGCAACGGAGAAAACTGTAATTCTGGAGGAAAGCGGGGTGATTTCCGATGACGAATAAGGAAAAGCGGAAGGAACTGATGCAGCTGAATGAAAAAATCAAAAAAATCGAGCCCTGGCTTGTTGAGGTTCGAAGGGATTTTCATCAGTATCCGGAGCTGGGTATGGAGGAATATCGTACCCGGGATAAGATCGAGGAGTATCTCTCGGAAATGGGAATTCATGATATAAAGAGAATGGCCAATACAGGCTTGGCTGCTGTGATTGAAGGAAAAGGTCAAAGAGACGACCAGGAAGACCTGCAAGGCAGAAGTCCGACCACCGTTGCTCTCCGGGCAGACATGGATGCTCTTCCCATCCAAGAGGTGGAGGGACGGGAGTACGGATCAAAGAATACAGGAAAGATGCATGCCTGCGGCCATGACGCCCATATGACCATTGTTCTTGGTGCAGCAAAACTGTTAAAAGAAATGGAAAGGGAGTTTGCGGGGAATGTGAAGCTCATCTTTCAGCCTGCGGAGGAAAGCTTCGGTGGTGCAAAGCCTATGATCGAAGAGGGTGTGCTGGAGAATCCCCATGTGAATTATGTTCTTGGACTTCATGTGGCACCGGAGCTGGAAGTTGATGAAGTGGGGATTAAGTACGGGCAGATGAATGCCTCCTCGGACACATTGACTTTGAGTCTGAAGGGAAAAAGCTGTCACGGGGCCTATCCCCATGAAGGGGTGGACGCAATCCTGCTGGCAGGACAGATGATTACGGGAATCCAAAGCATTGTCAGTCGCAACCTGGATCCACAGGAGTCTGCAGTCATCAGTTTTGGAAAGATTCAAGGAGGAAGTCAGGGGAATATTCTCGCTGATGAAGTGACCTTGACAGGAACCCTCCGCACCCTGAATCCCGAGACCAGAAGCTCCATAAAGGAGAAAATTAAAACTATGGCGGAAGTGCTGCCGAAGTCCTTTGGCGGAACAGGGGAACTGACCATTGAGGAAGGCTATTCACCATTGATTAACCATGATGATACGACGAAAATCCTTGAGGAAAATGCCATCGGAATCCTCGGGAAAGAGAAGGTGAAACTCCTCCACAAGGCAAGTCTTGGAGTGGAGGACTTCGGTTATTTTCTTGAAGAGCGTCCGGGAACCTTTTTTCGCCTGGGCACGGGAAATAAAGAAAAAGGAATAATCGAGCCCGGACACGGCAAGGGATTTGACATCGACGAAAGAAGTCTTGGAACCGGTGTGAAGCTTCAGGTGGTCAACACTTTGAGCTTGCTGATAAAGTAAGATTTTTGTTTTGCTTTACTTTCGAAAGGCATCATTATATCATTGTTTGTAGAGGAAAAGGATTTTACAGAACTGAATGGGGGATGCAGAGGAATGGATATAAGCAGCAATTCAGGTTACGATAAAGTACAGGGCCTTTTGGAGATGAAGCTTTTTGACGAGGCAGAAGAAATCATCGAAGAGAAACTGGATCTCACTCCTGAAGATCCCAAATGGGTGAAACTGAAGGGAGTCCTTCATGCAAAAAGAGGGGAATATGAAAAGGCGGAGGAGTTGTTTCTGGAATCCCTGAGCCTGAACTCCGAGGATCTCACCGTCATGGTGAATCTGGGGAACATTTATCTGGAGACAGGACATCACAATCGTGCAGAGGAATACTATAAACTTGCGATGTCCAAGGATCCTTCCTACGAGACTCCCTACTATAACCTCAGTGCCCTTTATAAAAAAAAGCGGCAGTACGGTCTGGCACGAAAGTATATGAAGGAATATGACCGGCGGTATCTGGAAAAGCGGATCAATGAGCCATTCTCCCCGGGGAACCGTGAAAGGAAATTTCCCGGAAAGTATCTTATCGGCCTGGTGATCGCAGGAGCTATTGTGCTTATACTCCTGTATCTGTAAAATTTGAAAACGTGCAAAGAGACGAAACATTCTACGAAGGTGATCAATTCCATTGAGTAAAGACGGTTAATCATAAAACGGAAAAAACAGGAGCTGTGAAGGATGAAAAAAGAAATTCTGGATGTACACCATATTACCGATATGATGTCGGAGGGGTTGATGGTGATTGATCGAAAGGGGATCATTCAGCTCTATAATCAAAAGGCGAAGGAGATCTTCGGGGTTGTCTATGAACATCAGTTTGAGCACTCTCCCGGATTCCTTGAGGATGGAGATTTTGTTGTTATTGCAGATAATGCCCTGGGGGTGGACGACGGAGAACTGAATGACAAAAAACTTGAAATCCTGGGAATTCCCAGGGGGAACTGTCAGGAAAAAGACGGAATCATCGCCTTCGGATATTTGGGATCAAAGGACCGGGGAATTTTGAAAAAACGCAGACCCCCTATTGAGGAGGAGATCTTCTCCGAGGAAACCGTCTTCAGAAACCGGAAAATTTCAGGAAAAATTGATTATAAAAAACAGGTGATTACCATCGGGGTGGATCATATGTCTTTTGTGCTCCCCTATCAAAAGGCAATCGGTCATATGGTGGTTTTGGACGGTGAAACCGGCGCTGTAAAATTTTATCAGGAAAAGGGCTATTCCGTCAGAAATGAATCCATCGGACAGCTTCTGATAAACAGAAGCTTTCGGGGAAAGGGAGAGCAGGAGGATCATCTGAAGGTGATTGGTGAAGATCTGCTGAATCTCCATGATGAGACTCCAGTAATTAAAGATTTCCTCAATTGTGCCAAAGGCAAAGGAGCAGGCCAGGATAACCGGTTTGCGGAAATCAACGGCAGACAAACCAAATGCTCACTTATTCCGGTGTATGACGGAAAGAAAGTCATCGCCGCTGCGTTGAAGGTGGAAGATATCACAGAGATCAAACATGTGCTTCAGGAGAGGGATAATGCCTTAAGACATCTGGAATTCATCGAAAAGGAGTTGAAGGAAGGCTCCCTGGCGGAACAGGCTTTTCCAACGATCATCGGCGACAGCGCGGTGATCCGTCAAATGAGAATCATGGTGGCAAAGGCTTCAAAATCCACATCGAATGTTCTTCTTCTTGGGGAAAGCGGCACGGGAAAAACCATGATGGCGAAAGCCATTCATGAAGCGGGGGATCTTTTCGACAAGCCTTTTATCCATGTAAACTGCGGTTCAATTCCCGAAAACCTTCTGGAAAGCGAGCTCTTCGGATATGAAAAAGGAGCCTTTACGGGAGCCAGCACAACGGGGAAAAAAGGATACTTTGAAATGGCCAACGGAGGAACCCTTTTCCTTGATGAAATCGGCGAAATTCCGCTGAATCTTCAGGTAAAGCTTTTGCATGCAATTCAGCACAAGGAGTTTTATCCCATCGGCAGCGACCGCACTGTGGGAGTGAACGTACGCATCATTGCCGCCACCAACCGGAACCTTGAACGGGAAATGAAGGAAGGAGGATTCCGGGAAGACCTCTATTACCGAATCAATGTCATTCCCATTTGGATTCCGCCCCTCCGTGAGAGAAAGGATGATATCAATTCCCTGGTCAGAACCATCCTTCCCCGACTTTGCAGGGAGAGGCAGATGAATGAAAAGCATCTGACGGGGGAAGCCCTCACAAAAATGATGGACTATCATTGGCCCGGGAATATCAGGGAACTGGAGAATATCCTGGAGCGTGCGCTGCTTTTATCCGAGGGAAGTATTATCCATTCGGAGCATATCATCATCGATAATCAAACTTTGAAATTTGAGGAAGAAAATAAAATTTCCCTTCAAAAATCCTTAAAACGTGCAACAAAGGAGTTTGAAAAAACCCTGATTATGAAGACTTTGGAAAGGGTTGAGGGAGACAAGAAAAAAGCGATGGAGACCCTTGATATAGGAAAGACTCAATTTTATAAAAAATTGAAGGATTACGATATCTTATAAGTATTCCGCAAAAACGGAAAACAGTCCGTAAAAACGGAAACCGACAAACCTTGATATTCCATGGTTACACGAAGCAGTTCGGAAAAACGGACTGTTTCTTTTTTCGGAGCCTGAGGAAAACAGAAGAAAGGCCCGAATTGCAACAACAGAATTTTCGAAATATTGGCATGGATGTTGCTTTACTATGGGCAAGGTGTAAAATGTGCCTGTTAACAAACTAAAAGGAGGAGTTAAGATTGAGTAAAAAGAAACTGGCTTTATTAGTACTTGCTCTATTATTAGTATCAATGCTTTTCATGACAGCCTGTGGAGGAACAGATGACGACGATCCCAACGGAGACGAGCCGGGTAACGGAGTTGTTGATGACAATGATGACGACGATGACGCAGCTGAAGTTCGAACAGATGTAATCTGGGGTTCTGTACAGGATCCGGACTCATTGGATCCGAGATTAACCACTTCCGCTTATGCAGAAGAAGTATTGGAACTGGTTTTTAATTCCCTGATCTATCCTGACGGGAATCTGGAGATGCAGTTTGATCTTGCAACCAGTATGGAAACACCCGATGATACAACATACATTTTTAATTTAAGAGACGATGTATACTGGCATGATGGCGAGAAGTTTACTTCCGCAGACGTTGTCTTTACTTACGAAACCATTCTTGATGAAGACTTCGGTTCACCTCATCGTACAAGAACCACTGTTGATTCCGTGGAAGCGATCGATGAGTATACCGTTCAGTTTACAACGGAAGAGCCAAATGCAGCAGCATGGACGAGTCTTCGACGATTCATCGTACCGGCTCATTTAGCACCTGCAGAAGGATATGAAGCGGACGAAGGAAACTTTGCATTCAATCCCATCGGAACCGGACCATTTAAGCTTACAGAATGGATTCCGAATGATCGACTGGTATTAGAACGTAATGATGATTATTTTGAAGGTCCTGCAATTCTGGAGACCATCGTTCGACGTGAGATTCCCGAAACAGAAACAAGATACACAGAGCTTCTTAACGGAAACATCGATATCTCATCCACACCGGAACGTGAAATGGACGCGGTTGAAGCGAATCCTGACTTAACCTTAATGATATCAGGTACCTTGAACTACTTCCCGATTGCAATTAATCATGGAATCGCGGATAGCCCTCTTAACGATGTACGGGTACGACAGGCACTGAATTATGGAATTGACAAGGAAGCGATTGTGGGTCACTTATGGCCAACAGCAACAGTTATGCATAATCCGATTATCCCCGGAACCTGGGCATATGATGATGATGCGACCTATAAGTATGAATACAACCCTGAAAAAGCAATGGAATTGTTGGAAGAAGCAGGATACGGTGACGGGCTCGATGTGACGATCACAATGTCAAGTGCGGCTACCAACGTAGAGCTTGGAGAAATGCTGAAGAGCTATTACGACGAGGTTGGAATCAACCTTGAAGTTAACACCATGGAATTCAGCTCAGCCCTTGATTTGATCCTTGACGGAGACTTTGAACTGTATCATATGGGATCTGTAGGAATGTACGATCCTCACGATTTCATGGGTCGATTTATTAACGGCCAGGGAGTCACCTCCTATGATAATCCTGAGTTTAACCAATTGGTTGAAGATGCAGTAAAAATCATTGATGACCAGGATGCACGGGCAGAGCTTTATTCTCAGGCTCAGAAAATCATGACGGAAGACGCTTACAATGTACCGATGTACAACAGTAATACCTGGATGGCGTGGAACAGCGATTTTGAATTCCATTATGATTATGTTGTTCGAAGCAGAGCATTTAAAGAAGCTTACTGGAGAAACTAAGAATCAATTTCTAATCCTTCTTTACAAAGAGAGCAGGTAGGGAGATCTTGCCTGCTCTTTGTATCGCAAAATTCACTGATTTTCAGTGGAATTGAGACCTTTATTTTTTCCTCAGATTTTGAAACAAGGAGAGTGAGCAGATGCATATTTATATCGCTAAGCGATTGTTACAAGCAATCCCCGTTATTCTGTTAGTAACGATTATCACCTTTTCTCTCATTCATTTGATGCCCGGAGATCCTGCCCTGATGCGAGCAGGTGAGGATGCAACCCTGGAACAGGTGGAAGCAATCCGGGAGGCCATGGGGCTGAATGAACCGGTTTTAAGTCAATATTTTTCATGGATGAGCGGACTTGTAGTCGGAGATCTGGGAGTCTCTCTGCAGGATGGACGCCCTGTGTTTTCCACTCTAATGCAGCGATTGCCCGCAACCATTAATCTGGTCCTGGCGTCCTTTGTTGTTTCTCTGACAATCGGGATCCCCATCGGAATCCTGTCCGCGGTGAGGCAGAATACCTTCATCGATACCTTTGCTAGAGGCTTCGCCCTTTTGGGAATTTCAATGCCCAGCTTCTGGTTCGGACTCATGCTGGTTTTACTTTTTTCATATCGACTGCAATGGCTGCCTGCCAGTGGTGCCGGATCCTTTCAGCAGCTGATCATGCCTTCATTGGCCCTCGGGATGGCCTCGGCGGGACTGATTACCAGAATGACCCGATCTGCGATGCTTGAGGTGTTAAAGCAGGACTACATCCGAACAGCGAGATCAAAGGGTCTGAGAGCGCAAATTATCATTTACAAGCATGCGCTGAAAAACGCCTTGCTGCCGGTTGTCACAATCATCGGTCTGCAGCTTGGATATCGACTGGGAGGTTCAGTCATCGTAGAGCAGATTTTCGCCTATCCCGGAATCGGACGATTCGCCTATAATCGTTTATTGGCAAGGGATTTTCCGATGATCATGGGGAACCTGTTCATTTTTGCCATGATCTTCATTATTGTAAACATTCTTACGGATATCGTTTACGGTTTCCTTGAGCCGAGAATACGATATGATTGATCGTCAGATCGTCGTATTTCATTAGAGGGAGGGAATTTACTTGACTATTAAAGATGCAAAATTATCCTCAGAGGTCGAAGCACCGGTCAAAACCAGTACCAGTTTCCGTGATGATGCACTTCGAAGATTCAAGAAGAATCCTACGGCCATTATCGGACTCGGTGTCGCGCTTCTGTTCGTTTTTCTCGCGATTTTCGGACAATATCTCGTACCCCATGATCCTTTTCAACAGAACATCATCAATTCCCATCAAGCTCCGAGTGCGGAGCACTGGCTGGGAACCGATTTTTTCGGCAGAGATGTCCTCAGTCGAATTATTATCGGAGCACGAATTTCTCTACTGGTGGGCTTGTCAGTCATTACAATACGGGCGGCAATCGGCATACCCTATGGTTTAATTGCAGGGTACTACGGAGGAAAAGTTGAAGCTGTGATGATGCGATTGGTTGACGCTGTGATTGCTTTTCCTGGAATTATCCTGGCAATGGCGATTATGGCTGTGAGGGGGCAGGGTATAGAGAATGTGATTCTGGCACTGTCCATCACCGGTTGGCCGATGTTTGCTAGGCTGGTCCGGGGTGAAGCCATGTCATTGAAGGAGCGGGAGTATGTACAGGCTTCAAGAGCTCTCGGCTACAATGACGGAAAAATCATGTTTCAGCATATTCTGCCAAACTGTTTGGCAACGATTATCGTGTATGCCACAATGGGGATCGCCACCCCGATACTTTCCGAGGCGGGTTTGAGCTTCCTTGGTCTGGGCGCTTCAGCGGGTCAGGCCACTTGGGGTTTTCAAATGGCATTGGAAAGACAATACCTGCGCTATGCCTGGTGGTCGGTGACCTTCCCGGGAATGGCGGTTATGATCGTCGTATTAGGATTTAATCTGTTAGGTGACGGTCTTCGGGATGTCCTTGATCCGAGAATGAAAGAATAGGCAGAAGGGGTGAATTCTTTGAAAAACTTATTGGATGTAAAAAATCTAACAACTGAATTTGATACTCCTGCAGGAATGGTGCGGGCAGTGGACGATATCAGTTTTCATGTAAAACCGAAGGAAACCATTGGAATCGTTGGAGAATCCGGATGCGGGAAGAGTGTTACCTCACTGTCCATCATGGGTCTGGTTTTGGAGCCTGGGAAAGTGAAGGGGTCTATACTCTTCGGCGACAAGGATTTAGTGACACTCCCTGATCGACAAATGAGAAAAATCAGAGGGAATGAGATTTCCATGATTTTTCAGGAACCCATGACCTCGTTAAATCCTGTATATACCATCGGAAATCAACTATCGGAGCCCCTTCGCCTTCATCAGGGGTTAAGCCGTAAGGAAGCATGGAATAAAGCTATCGACTACTTAAAGCTCGTAGGGATCGCTTCACCGGAAAAACGGGTGAAGGAATATCCCCATCAGCTCAGTGGAGGAATGCAGCAAAGGGCGATGATCGCCATGGCCTTAACCTGTAATCCCAAGCTGCTTATTGCCGATGAGCCGACAACCGCATTGGATGTCACCATTCAGGCACAGATTCTGGAATTGATGAAGGATCTGAAGGAAAAACTGGATACTTCGATTATTATGATTACCCATGATCTCGCAGTTGTCGTTGAAATGTGTGAGAGGGTCGTGGTCATGTATGCGGGACGAATCGTGGAATCCGCAAAGGTTCGGGATCTTTTTAAGGAACCTCATCATCCCTATACGGAAGGATTGATTCGCTCCATACCGAAGCTGACGGAAAAGCGGGAGGTCCTCTACGAAATCAAAGGGATCGTTCCCAATCCCCTGGATGCACCGGAAGGCTGTCGATTCAACAACCGATGTGATTTCGCAACGGATAAATGCCGGGAAGAGGAACCGGAGCTGGTTCAACTGGAAAATGAACGGGAAGTACGCTGTTTTTATCCCCGTAATATGAAGGAGGGTTCCTAAATGGAGAACGTACAAAAACCTCTACTGAAGGTGGATCATTTAAAAAAATACTATCCCATAAAAGGAGGAGTCCTTTCCCGTGTGATCGGACAGGTAAAGGCTGTGGACGATGTTTCCTTTGAAGTCTATGAGGGGGAAACCCTTGGTCTGGTGGGCGAGTCGGGATGTGGGAAAACCACAACAGGAAAAACCATTCTGCGCCTTGTAAAGCATACCGAAGGGGCTGTCACCTATCAGGGAAAAAACATCTTTGACCTGACCAAAAAAGGCATGAGAGAATATTACAAGGATGTACAGATTATCTTTCAGGACCCTTACGGATCGTTAAATCCCAGACAAACCGTCGGTGACATGCTAAGGGAAATCATGAAGTTCCATAAGATTGCCGTTGGGGAAGAAGCGGAAAAGAAAATAAAGGAACTCATGAAGATGGTGGGATTGTCGGAATGGCATATCGGACGATATCCCCATGAATTTTCAGGCGGTCAGCGACAGAGAGTGGGAATTGCAAGAGCCCTTTGTCTTGATCCGAAACTGATTATCTGTGATGAACCGGTCAGTGCACTGGACGTTTCCATCCAGAGTCAGATATTGAACCTTTTAAAGGAACTTCAGAAAAAGCTGAACCTTACGTATTTATTTATCGCCCATGATTTATCGGTGGTCAAGCATATTTCCGACCGGGTGGGTGTCATGTATTTAGGAAAAGTGGTTGAGATGACAAAAACCGATGATCTCTTTGAAGATCCTCTTCATCCGTATACAAGGGCATTGCTTTCTGCGATTCCTATTGCGGATGTGGATCATTCTTCAGTAAAGGCCATCCTCAAGGGAGATGTGCCAAGTCCCAGCAACCCGCCAAAGGGCTGTGTTTTTCACACCCGATGTCCGGAATGTATGGAAATTTGCAAAAAAGACCTCCCTGTCATGAGAGAAGTGAAGCCGGGACATTTTGTCTATTGCCATTTATATAATGATACCGACAATTATTATGGAGCTGAAGACAATGAGTCTGTCAGCATTGAAACGAAAGAAAATCAGGAAAACTGATCCGAAGGAGTTGATAAAAATGGAGGATCATCGAATTCATCCGAAGGAGCATTACCATTTCTCAGGCCATGATACCACAGTCCTTGCAAAGGAATATGGAACACCTCTTTATGTCATGTCTGAGGATTTCATCCGTGAAAGAATGAAAACCGTCAATGAGACGTTCATAAAGCCCTATCCGAAGAACAAGGCGGCCTATGCCAGTAAAGCCTTTATCTCCATGCATATGTGCAGGATTGTGGAAAGCGAAGGTTTTCATCTTGACGTGGTTTCCGGAGGAGAGCTTTACACAGCCATTCAGGCGAATTTTCCCATGGAAAGAGTCATTTTTCACGGGAACAACAAAAGCTTCGACGAGATTGCCATGGCCGTCAGTGCGGGAGTGGGAAGAATTGTCGTTGACTATGAGGAAGAAATCGGTTTCATCGAAGAAAAGGCGAAAGAGCTCGACAAAATTCCGGGAATCCAGCTGAGGGTTGTGCCTGAGGTGGAAGGGAAAACCCACAGACACATTATGACGGGACAGAAGGACTCAAAATTCGGACTGCCAATGAATCATGACACCATGCTTCGCATCGTAGGCGGAATTCATCGCAGCGAATATATGGACTTTAAAGGATTTCATTTTCATATCGGCTCCAATCTCTATGAGAACGATATTTATCGACGGGCAATTGGAAGAGTCATGAATCTCATTAAGCTGATGAAGGATCACTTCTCCATTGATACCGAGGAGTTGAATACCGGTGGCGGCTTTGGAATTTTCTATGATGATGAGAATCAAAGAAAACCCATTAATTATTATACCGATGCAATTATGGATGAAATTGAAGGCCTGTGTCAACTTCACGGTCTTAAGGTTCCTTCGGTGATTATTGAGCCGGGGAGATGGATCGTTGGAGAAGCGGGAATCACCATCTATGAGATCGGAGCGATCAAGGAAATTCCGGGAGTTCGAAAGTATATCAGTATTAATGGAGGAATTGCGGACAATATCCGTCCCGCCCTCTATAATGCAAAATACGATGCAGTGGTTGCCAATAAATATGATCAGGAGAAGAACTCTCTGGTGTCCGTAGCGGGGAAATGCTGCGAGACGGGAGATATTTTAATCCATGATCTAAAGGTGCCGGAGGTTGAACGGGGTGATCTTCTGGCTGTGAAATCCACAGGAGCCTACAATGAATCCATGTCCAGCAACTATAACCGTTTGCCCAGACCCGCTGTTGTGTTTTTGAAAGGAAACACGTCAAAGCTCATGGCGAAAAGGGAAACCTATGAATCGATTCTGCAGAGGGAACGGCTGGCGGAACTGAGCTAAAGGAGGGAAGGTATGTCAATCGAAAGGATCAGAGATCTGATTTCTTCAGAGAATCATGTGATCTCCGTGTATTTAAAGGATCTCAAAAAAGGAAAAGAGCTTGTGTCGGTGAAGATTGATGAACCCATGCCCTCCGCCAGCATTATTAAGGTGATGATCATGGTGGAAGCGTTCTATCAGATGAAAGAGGGCCTCTATGGGGAAGCGGAGCGGATTTCCGTCTCTAAAGAGGATTGTGTGGAGTACAGTCTGGTCTCGGAGCTGACTGCAAAGGAATTTCTTTTCATCGACCTTGTTCATATGATGATCACACTCAGTGACAATACGGCAACCAATCGGATGATTGACCTGCTGGGAATGGAAAACATCAATCAAAGAGCGGAAAAGCTGGGGCTTAAAAACCTGCAGCTGAACCGGAAGATGATGGATTTCGAAGCAAGGAAAAAGGGACTTGAGAACGTGATGTCCCTAAGGGATGCCGTGGTTCTTGTTGAGATGATTGCAAAGAAAGAGCTCATCAGTGACGAGGCCTGTGAGAAAATGCTCACCATTATGAAACAGCAGCGGGATCGGGAAATGATGAGACGCTATCTCCCGGAGGAGCTGGCTGCTGCTCATAAAACCGGAGAACTGGAAGGGATTCATCACGATGTGGGAGTCCTTTATCCGAAGCAGGGGCCCATGGTATTCGGAATGTTTACGAAAGGAATTCACCCTTCCGTCGAAGGACGAAAAAGAATCGGAGAAGTGGCAAGGAGGCTGATTATGGAGGAATCTCGAAACGAAGATAAAAGAGGAGTCATTCTAAGCACAACGGCACCCATCAATCTGCGACCGGAAAAGACCAGTGAAATGGCTGATGAAGGAATTGCAGGAATGGTTGTTGAAGTAAAGAAAAGGATCAATGAGGAATGGTATCTGATTAAAACCGACTATGACTATGAAGGATTTATCCATAGAGATCATCTGCTTCTCAGTGAAGAAATTGCAGAAGAATGGTCAAAGAATGCGGCGCACATGATTATCGGTCGATCTGCCGACGTCCTGGAGGGACCGAAATATCAAAGGGCCCTGGCGCAGCTTTTGGTCAGAGGTGCAAGAGTGCAAATCACCGGGAAGACCGAAAAAGACTGGGTGGAAATCAAACTCCCCGACGGGAAAACCGGCTGGGTGAGGGAGAGCTTTATCGCAAAGATCCCTGAGCGGGAAGAACATCCAAAGGGCCGTGAGGAAGAGCTGAGAAGAAAGGTTGTTGAAACCGCTCTTTCCTATCAGGACACCCAATACCGCTGGGGTGGAAGAACACCTCTCGGAATTGATTGCTCAGGGCTGACCTCCATCAGCTATTTGCTGAACGGAATCACAATTTACCGTGACGCCATCATAAAAGAGGAATATGTAAGAGAAATCACTTTAGAGGAACTCAATGAAGGGGATCTGATTTATTTCCCCGGACACATTGCCATGTACATCGGTGAAGGAATCTACATTCATTCCCGGGCCTCCGCCAACGGAGTGACTTTTAACAGCCTGAATGAGCAGGACGATAATTATGATCATGAGTTAAAAAAGCAAATCACTGGAGTTGCAACGGTGTTTTAGCATGATTTCACCTGGTGATTCGTCAATACCGAAAGGAGATGATCCATTGAAGAGCATTGCCATCAACCACGGCACAGTGATCGACCCAGGTAACCGGATCGCAGCGTCCTTAAATCTCTTCATCGAAGGCGGCAAAGTGATGAATGTATCCACGGAGCCCTTTTTTGGAGACCGGGTCATTGATGCCGGGGGAATGATCGTTTCTCCGGGATTCGTGGACATTCATATGCACGAGGATGAGGAAACCGATCCCGAGAGTTCAAACAGTCACACCTTTGAAGCACTCTTGAAAATGGGAGTGACTACGGCAATTGGAGGGAACTGCGGTGCAGGCCCCGAGTCTTTTCCGGAGTACATGGAGAAACTTGAGGACAAAGGGACCCTTCTCAACATCGGACTTTTGATCCCCCACGCATCCTTAAGAGCCTCCGTTGGAGGACATGACCGATACGAATGTCTTAAAAAAGAGCAGACTGATGAAATGGCCACCCGGGTGGCAGAATTTATGGAACAGGGTGCATTGGGAATTTCCTATGGAATCCGCTATATTCCAGGAATTAACGAGTATGAACTGATGAAGACCGCTGAGCCGGTCATAAAAAATCACGGCCTGATTTCCGCCCATATCCGGGACGATGCCAAAGGGGTTATCGGGGCAGCGAAGGAGTTTTTAAGGATTGCGGAATTTCATCCGGAAGCAAATCTTCTGGTCTCCCATATCGGAAGCATGGCAGCATATGGCCAAATGGAGGCCTTTTTGTCGTTGGTGGATGAATATAAGGGGAAAGGCTGCAATGTTGCATCAGACTGCTATCCTTACGCCGCATTCAGTACCGGCTTGGGTGCCACCACCTACGATCCCGGCTTTCTTGAGCGTTACGGAATCGGATATGAGAAAGTGGTGATTGCCGACGGACCTCATCGGGGTCAACCTTTAACGAAGGAACTCTATGATGAGCTTCGGAAAAGCGCACCAGAGACCATGACTGTTGCCCATGTCATGAGGGAGGAGGAAGTGAATCTTGCCCTCTCCCATCCCGGCGTGATGGTTGCCAGTGACGGATCCATAAAGAAGCGTCAGGGTCATCCCAGGGCCGCAGGAACGTTCCCCCGATTCCTCCGAAAGGTTTTGGACGGGGACCTCCCCGTCAGTCTTCCCGAGGCGATTGGGAAAATCACTGCACAACCCTGTGAGAAAGCGGGGATCCCAAAGGGACATCTGGGAATCGGAAGCGATGGGGATATCGTGATCTTTGATCCGAAGGAAATCCGGGACCGGGCAACCTTTGATGAGCCCACTGAAACTCCAGGGGGAATTCATTATGTGATCGTCAACGGAGAAATAGCAGTTGAACAGGGAGAAATCAAGTCAAGGAACGCAGGCCGCCTGATTAAAAAGGAAAACTTATAGTAATAGAGTGATAAGAAGGATAATGGATAAGAAGAACAATGGATAAGAAGAACAATGGATAAAAAGGACAATGGATAAGAATGATGAGTGATAAAAGGAAAGGTGAGATCAGTCTATGAAAATCTACATATCTGCCGATATTGAAGGTATCTGGGGCGTGGTATCCCGAAAACATACAGGAGGAGACAGCCCGGATTATTTAAGAGCAAGGAAGCTGATGACTGCGGAAGTGAACATGGTCTGTGACGCCCTGTGGGAGAACGGAGCAACGGAAATTCTTGTCAATGATTCCCATGGCCCCATGGACAATCTGCTGATAGAGGATTTGGACCCGAAGGTGAGCCTGATCAGCGGATATCCCAAAGAGGTCAGCATGGTGGAGGGTCTTGATGCAAGCTTTGACGGAGCAATGATGATCGGTTATCATCCGAAAGCCGGAACGGAAAAAGGGATCTTTGACCATACCTATGCGGGCAGGATTATCCGCTCGCTGAAGATTGATGATGCAGAGGTTGGAGAAGCAGGACTGAATGCAAGAGTTGCGGGCCACTTCGGAGTCCCTGTGATTCTGGTTTCGGGGGATACAAAAGTCTGCGAGGATATGAAGGATGAAATCGGAGAGATCGAAACCGTAGCGGTAAAGACCGCATTATCCCGCTATTGTGCCCGAAATCTTCCCTTCGAGACCCTGAAAAAAACCTATCGCTCCTCCGTTAAACGGGCGATGGAATCCGTCGGTACCTGCACCCCTTTAAAAACATCGAAGGAGCCCATGATGGAAATCGTTTTCCATCAGAGCATAATGGCAGAGGTTGCCTCATCCATTCCAAACGTCAGGAAAACAGGGAATAATACCGTGCGCTACCAGGCTGAGGATATGGCGGATGTGTACCGGGTCATGCGAAGCATCGTCACTTTGGCTTCGTCCGTATTATAAAGGAGGGATTTCATGAAGATTGTTAAAATCGATACCGGAATTTTGGAGGTGCCGTTAAAAAAGCCCTTTATCACTGCCCTGCGAACCGTTGAAAAAATGGAGAATATCATTGTGCGGATACAAACCGACAACGGCCTTAAGGGCTATGGGGAAGCGCCTCCTACCGCAGCAATTACGGGAGATACCCGCGGGGCGATAACAGGTGCCATTCATGAGGTGCTGAAACCGCTGTTAATGGGAAAGGATCTATCAGACTTTTCCAGTGTCCTGGATCTTGTCCAGAAGGGGATTGTACGAAACACCAGTGCAAAAGCCGCATTGGAGTGCGCTCTTTATGATCTGAGGGCACAGCAGTTGAAGCTCCCCTTATACCGATTGCTCAACGGCGCTGATCGTGAACTGGAAACCGATGTCACCATCAGCGTCAACGAACCGCAGGAAATGGCAGAAGACAGCCTCAGAGCCGTAGGGGAAGGCTTTCGCATTTTGAAGATTAAAGTGGGAAAGGACATTGTGAAGGATCTGGACCGATTGAAGGAAATACGCAAAGCCGTTGGAAACGAAATTCCTCTTCGCCTGGATGCCAATCAGGGATGGGAGCGTAAAGAAGCGGTGACTGCCATAAAACTCCTGGAAAGGGAAGGATTTAACCTGGACTTTGTGGAGCAGCCTCTGAAGGCTTGGGATTTAAAGGGAATGAAGGAAATCAGGAATCAGGTTTCAACAACAATTGTTGCCGATGAAAGTCTCTTTTCCCCCGGGGATGCCCTCCGAATTATCGAAGAGGAAGCGGCAGACATGATGAATATCAAGCTGATGAAATGTGGAGGAATCAGTCAGGCGGTAAAAATTGCCACCCTTGCGGAAGTGAAGGGAATGAAGTGCATGGTCGGGTGTATGCTTGAGAGCAAGCTGGCAGTTACTGCGGCGGCTCATGTGGCCTTATCCTCTCCTGTCATCACAAAGATTGACCTGGACAGTCCTCTGCTGGGAAGCGAGGATCCCATTCGGGGAGGAATATCATATAATAAAAATAAGATCACGCTTCCAACCGGTTATGGACTGGGAATTGAAGCGATCGATGGAGTAAAGTGGCATGAGGGAGATCATTCTTAATACAAATCCATGGATTGAAGGAAGCAAAGGGAGCAATACTTAGAAGAATTTTGAGAAATGAAAAGAAGGGGAGTACAGGTGCTGATTGACAGCCTGTACTCCCCAATTGCTATTCGACAGGTATCTGGATTTCTGTAATGAATTCTTCAGGATTGGCGGTTCCGTGAATATCAAGACGATAAATTTCCAATGGCTGGCCAACCCTTTTATAGCCCTGCTCCCTGATGAATTTGAAGGCCTTCCTGTACTGTTGAGGTCCTTTTTTATAGGGACCGCGGTAGGTGACGGTCAGATAGTTTCCTTCTTCAAGAATTCCGTCAAAGGTTTCCTCATCCTCCTCCACAACGAAAAAAGCCCGTTCATACCGGGTGTAATTCTCTTTCCTCACACCATTCTCGGAAAGAAAGACGCCCATATCCTTATTCCCCAGGAGGAACATTCGCTGATCGTCGGTTCCTTCAATTTTACGAAAGGCAAGATCAATCTCATGATCCGCAGTATAGGTTCCGTCAATAAAGAGAATTTTCCTCTCTCGAAGGAACTTTACTTCCATTTTCTCCTGACGGTTCAACCTTGAGACCTCTTTCAGATCCTGAATTTTTTTCAGCAGACGGGTCTTCATCCTGAGAAGAGGTTCGATCTCCTTTTCAATAATCTCCACCTTTTTTTCCATCAAATCCAGGGTACTGTCAAAATCCCGATCCTGTAAGTATTCATCAATGTCTTCAATGGAAAACTGAAGCTTCCGGAGGTCCTTTATCACATTGAGGCGCCAGAGGTCCTCCTCATCATAAAGGCGGTAACCTGCGTCGCTGCGTTTTGGCTGGAGCAGACCCTTTTTTTCATAGTAGCGAAGAGAGTCCGGGCCGATTTGATAGAGCTTGGCGATTTCTCCGATGGTAAAATGTTTTTTCATTTTTTTCCTCCCCGGGCTTGACCTTGGTACTGTACCAAGGTTTATAGTAAGAGTATATCCCAAGAGTGAAGACAAAAGCAAATCAAATTCTTTCAGGAGGAAATCAGCGATGAATGACCGGCAGCCTTTACATAAACTGTTTTTCCGCTATGTGGCGCCTTCCGTTGCCGCCATGTGGTGCTTTTCGATTTATACAATGATCGACGGGATTTTTGTAGGGAGGGGAGTGGGTCCCCTTGCTTTGGCTGCGGTGAATCTTTCCATGCCCTTTATCAGCTTCGTGTTTGCTGTAGCACTGTTGATAGCTGTAGGCTCATCCACTTTAATTTCCTATTATCTGGGCAGAAAGGACGGAAGAAGTGCAAACCGTTTATTCACATTGAATCTCATCGTTCTGGTCACCATTGCGTTGGGAATAGCGGGTGTTTCCCTCTTCTATCTGGAAGAACTGGTTCTGTTTTTAGGAGCCGCACCGGATACCCTTCCCCTGGCCATGGATTACCTGGGAATCATTATTCTTTTCAGTCCCTTTTTTATGATCGCCTATTCCCTGGAGGTTCTGGTAAAGGCCGACGGGTTTCCCGTGTTTTCCATTATTGTGGTGGCTTTGGCAGCGGTTGTGAATCTGGTTTTGGATTATCTCTTTGTCATTCGACTTCAGTATGGGGTTCAGGGGGCGGCGGTTGCTACGGGGCTTTCCCAGTTCATCTCTTTTTTGGTTTTTATGGTGTATTTTCTGAGGGGAAACTCCCGGCTTTCCTTCCAAAAACCTGAGATTCGTCGTCAGGAAGTCATCGGGCTCTTTAAAGTGGGATCTCCGGAAGCAATCTCGGAGCTTTCTGCGGGATTTACAATTTTTCTGTTCAATTTCGTTATCGGACGGCATTTGGGCTCTCAGGGTCATGCAGCCTTTGCGGTGATGATGTATCTCAACAATCTGGTGGTTCTCACAATGATCGGGATCAATCAGGGGATCCAGCCTCTGGTCAGTTATTACATCGGAAAAGGGGAGGAGTGGAAGGCGAAAGCATTGTTGAAGACTGCCATGAAAACCGGGTTCGGATTTTCCCTGTTCTTCTTTGTGGGATCCGTATTTTTCACGGAAACCCTCGTCTCTTTTTTTATAAATCGGGAGGCCGTCGAGACCTTTGCCATGGCCTCTTACGGACTCAAGCTTTTCAGCACGGGGTTTCTTCTGATCGGCTTTAATCTGATCATATCAGGGTATTTCACTGCTCTTCGGGAGACGAGGAAGGCTCTCTTCATGGCCTTTACCCGTTCTTGGGGTCTGATCAGTTTCGGTCTCTTTATTCTGCCTGAATTCTTCGGGTCAACGGGAATCTGGATGGCCCCTCTGTTTTATGAAGGAACCATGCTTTTTATTTCCTTCGGCTTTCTTCTTTCCTATCACAAAACCTCTCTAAAAGAGGAATACCAGCCTCTCTAGAGGTCATAATGCCTTCGTTTTTTACTTAAACAACTCCATCCTCCCGATCCGGTCAAAGGCTTCCTTCAGCTGATCAACCTCCACGGTGCAGGCGATGCGGATATAACCCTCCCCCGCATTTCCGAAGGCATTTCCCGGAAGGGTGAGAACATGGGCTTCCTTTAAAATCCGTTCACTGACCTTATGAGAGGTGAGGCCCGTCTCCTTGATGTTAGGAAAAAGATAAAAGGTTCCCTTGGGAGTCATCACCGACATGTTTTTCAGTTGATTGATCCGCTCCGCCCCATAGAAAACCCGTTTTCGATACTCTTCAATCATTGGTGGCTGAAGGGTTTTCCGGTTTTTGAGAGCGTAAATTGCCGCCCGCTGGGAAATGGAGGGTGCGGTAAACACCACATTCTCGTTGATCTGCTGGATCGTTTCGATGATGAAATCAGGAGCAAGCACATGGCCGACCCGCCATCCCGTCATGGTGTAATCCTTGGAGAAACTGTTGAGGGTAATGGTCCGCTCCTTCATGCCGGGAAGTGATGCCATGGGAATAAACTCCCGCTGGTAGCTGTAGGCTCCGTAAATTTCATCGGCAATCACGATTAAATCATGGTTTTTCGCCACCTCGGCTACGGCCTCCATCGTCTCCCTGCTAAAGCAGGTTCCCGTGGGGTTATTGGGGGTGTTCACCACCAGTGCTTTTGTCCGTTCCGTAATCAGGGCTTCCAAACGGCGGGGATCAATTTCAAAATCCTCCTTCTCCAGGGTTTCCAGGGCAACGGGGATTCCCCGGGCAAGGGCAATCTGCTGAGGATAGGGGGTGAAGCAGGGCTCATGGATAATCACCTCGTCCCCGTCATCAATGATGGCCTCTAAGGCAAGGTACATTCCCAGGCAGGCACTGGCAGTCACCATCACTTCCTTGTCGTTAAAAGACATCTGAAAGTCCTCTTCACAGGTTCGTCGAATCTCATTCCGAAGCTCAGGATCTCCCCGGAAATCCGTGTATTTCGTATGGCCGGCTTTTGCATCCTCAAAGGCCCGGGTGATGATTTCCCCGGGAGTGGTACGGTCAGGATCTCCAAGGCTTAAATTAATCACATCCCCATAGGATTTTGCAAGCTGGTCGGAGGCTCCCATGGGAGTCTTCTGATCCTTCCAGTAGCGCTTTGCAATAAATCGATGTTTCATCAGAGCACCTCTTTTCTTTTGGATGAAATGAACCGAACTGTGGTAAAAATAGAATACCATATTCAACGATGAACGTAAAAGGTGAACCTTCCATGGGGAAGGTTTTTTTCTTTGCAGGAAAAATCATGGTCTTTATAGAATCTAATACAGATGATGATTAATGGTGACGGGGAGTGGTTTTGATGCCAAGACAAAACGGAATTATATTGGAGAAGATCATGGAAATGGAGTGCATGGATCGGTGTTCGATTATTGCAGGAGCCGGAGGAATCAAGAATACGGTTTCGAACGTGAATATTATGGCGGATCCCGATGTCATGAACTGGGTGGGTGAAGGGGAGCTGCTGCTGACCACTGCCTATTCCTTCAAGACCTCTTCCCTTGAAGAACAAAAGGAATTCATTCGGCAGTGTAAAGAAAAGAAACTTGCGGGCCTCGCCATTAAAATTTATCCCTATTTGAAGGAGCTGCACAGGGATGTGCTCAAGGTTGCCGACGAGCTCCATGTTCCCATTATCGAGCTTTACTACGAGATTCCCTTCACGGATATCATGACCCCGGTTTTTAAAGAAATCTTTCATAAACAGGCGATTTTACTGCAAAAGCTGGAGAAAATCTACGAGAGGCTTATGGATGTGATGCTTAAGGAGGGAGACCTGGAGGCAGTTGCGAAAACCGTGAATGAGAACTTGAAAAATCCTGTGATGATTATACTGGACTCACCCCGGAATCAGACCTTCTATTCCAAAAAGGTATCGGAGGAAACCAGGATGACCCTGATTGAAAATGCCGAGACCTTTTACAATCCCAATCGGGAACGCTACAAAGAGCGAAGGCTCTATGAAAGCAGGGAATCCATCCGGGGGCTGTCAGTGGATCGCATGGTGATGCCCATTGTTGTGAAAAACAGTGTTTTCGGGCATATTTTTGCCTGGGGAATGTCCACCCCCTTAGGGGGATTTGATCTCTCTGTGCTGGAAGCAACGGCCACCACCCTTTCCCTGGATTTATTGAGAAAGCTTTCGGTGAAAGAGGTGGAGAACCGCTACCGGACGGAATTTTTCGAGGGACTGACGTCTCCCGATCGGGCTCGAAGAGAAAAAGCCATTGAAAAGGCTTCGGTTTTCAACCTTGGAAAGGATGAGGAGTATCTCAGCATCATCATCAATTTTGAGACGGAGAGGAAGGAAACCTATTCCCTCATTGAAGAGGATCTGATCCGGATGATCAATCTTTCGGAATGTCTCATCAGGGAATACGAGATTCAGGGGATTGTCATCAGTAAAACCGACAGTGTGATTCTGATTCTTTCCTTCAGCGGCAAAACCAGTGCTGAGCAAAAGCTTCGGGGGATGGAGCAGAACTTTAAAAAAGCATTGGAATCCAACCGGTATCATTCCGCTGTCAATATCGGCATCGGGAGGATGTATCCGGGGATTGAGCAGTTCCATAAAAGCTTCCAGGACAGTCTGAAGGCCATGCGGATCAGCCGTGTGGAAGAGACAAAGGGGATCAGGCATTTCGAAGGGTTGGGAGTCTTCAAACTCCTCAGCCAGGAGATGATGGATGAAGAGCTGGAGCGGTTTTATGAGACTACCCTTATGCCCCTGGTGGAGTATGATCAGAAAAAATCCACGGAGCTGGTTAAGACCCTGGAGGCCTATTTTGAGAACAACGGCAACTTCAAGAAGATCTCCGACGATATTTTTGCCCATTATAATACGGTCCTCTATCGGATGCAAAGGATTCGTGAAGTGACTGGGATGGACCTTGAGCGGTTTGATGATCGGTTGAGTCTGGAAATTGCAGTGAAAATCAAAAAGCTCCTGAAGAAATAAATCGGCCCGGAAAGTAATAAAACACTCTTGAAGAGGAGAGAGCTCCTTTTCGAGAGTGTTTTTTGCTATTCTTCGATTAAAGCCACGGCCCGGATGGGTGAGCCGGTTCCTGCCCGGATTTTCAGAGGGAGGCCCATGTAGAGGAATCTTCGGTTAACCACCTCATGGAGATTGCAAAGATTTTCCGTGTTTGTCATATGGTATTCTCCGCAGGCCAGATGTCCTGAAAAATCCAGGTCCTTTGGATGGTCGATGGCAGGGGCATCCACCCCGATGTTCACAACGCCTTTTTCGCCGATCCATTTTGCAGCTTTGTAGCTTAATCCCGTATATTCGGTTTGCCAAAGGTCGGTGTCAAAATTCCGGTCATAATGACCGGTATACAAAAGGAGAATATCACCTTTTAACAGCTCCTGCCCGGATTTTTTCAAGGCAGCCTCCAAATCTCCGGGTTCGATGAAGCGGCTGGCAGGGATCTTCGTCAAGTCCAGACAGATGGCACTTCCCCAGAAGTACTCCAGACTCATTTTGTCGATGGTGGGACCCTCGGGATTGTATTCCCAAACCCCGTCGCTATGGGTCCCGCAGTGCTCACTCATCAAAAGATTCCGGGCTGAGAACCCTAAGCTTTTGCTTCCCGTGTCCTTCATATTTTCTTCATGGGTCATATTTTCCATGATAAAGGTTTTCTGATGCATGGGAAACACCGACATCCCTTGAAAAATCTCCTGTGATAAATCTACGATTCGTAAAGCCATTTTCCTTCCCCCTCATTTCTTCAATCCTCAATGATCCGTTCTTCGGGTATCCGGTCATTCTTTCACCTATGAACCATTATACTATCAATCCTCATGAAGTTCTTTATAAAATACCTACAAAGAGAAAAAAAAGGAGATAGAGGGGAATGAGAGAGGGGACAGGGAATTGAGGCGGGTGAGAAAGGAAAAAGCAGGGAAAATTCAGGGGCGGGAAGGGAATTATAGGGAAGATCGAAGAAGAACAGGGAAAAGAATTATAGACTATTAACAAAGAGCCGGGGAGAATTTTGTGGTAGGATGGATTTAGCAGGAAAAGACTGAATAATAAAATATTTCGGGAGGGAAGGCGATGATGACAGGAGAAAAAAAGTATATGCTTTCAGTACCAAATTTTAGTGATGGACGAAGAAAGGAGGTTATTCAGGAGATCGCTGATCAGTTAAGGAATGTGGAAGGAGTAACCCTGGTCAGCTGTGAGCCGGAGGAGGATTTCAACCGAACGGTCCTCTGTGCCATCGGCGAGCCGGAGCCCCTGAAGGAAGCGCTTCTTAACATGGCGGAAAAAGCAGGGAAGCTCATTGATATGAGAGAACAAAAGGGTTCCCATCCCCGAATCGGATCACAGGACACGATTCCCCTTTTCCCCTTTAAAAATACCACAGTGGCGGAATGCGCCGCCCTGGCGGAAGAAATCGGGAAAGAGCTTCATGAACGAACCGGGGTGCCGATTTTCTTTGCTGCGGAAAATGCCCGCAGTGAGGAGCGAAAGGCACTGTCCTTTATCCGAAAAGGGCAATACGAAGGACTAAGAGATCTGCTGAAGGATCAGAATCACCCGGATTATGAGGGAAGAAAGCCGGATCTCAGCAAAGACGGAAAGCTTTCCGAGACCATGGGAGCCACCATTGTCAGTGCTGAAGCAGAAGGATTAACGGCCTTCAATGTATTTTTGGATACGGAGGACCTTTCAATCGCCAAGAAAATTGCAAAAATCGTCAGAGGTCCCAGTGGAGGATTTTCAACGGTGCGTTCGGTCGGAATCAGGTTTCCGGAACGAAGAGGCGTGGTAGTATCAATGAATATGTTCGACTGCAACAACACTCCCCTCTATCGAACCTTCAACACCGTAAAGCAGGAGGCGGAGCGATATGGAGTGAGTGTTACGGGCTCGGAGATTGTGGGTCCCGTGAAACTGGCCCATATTGTCAACTCCCTGGAGTATTATTTAGGGCTGGAGGGATTTGATCAAAAGCAGATCCTGGAAACCCATCTCATGGAATAACCGAAGGATGAACAGCTATCAATGGATGAAAAAAAGGAGGAAAGGCCATGTATGATGTAATTTATAAAAATGCAAGAATCCCCCGGGGTGATGAGACCGTTGTCACGAATATTCTGGTGAAGGATGAAAAGATTCAGGGGTTTATTCAGGATCTCAGCGGGATTGAAGGAAAGGACGTTGTGGATTTACAGGAGCATCTGACCATACCCGGATGTTTTGATTCCCATGTGCATTTTATGGATCCGGGATTTACCCACCGGGAGAACTTTTTGACAGGAACCTCTTCCGCTGCTGCGGGAGGGCTGACCATGGTGATGGATATGCCCTGCTGTTCCACTCCTTCCGTGCGATCCGTGGATAATCTGGAAAACAAGCTGAACGCCATCAAGGACAAGGCCATTATCGATTATGCAATGTGGGGCGGAGTCACAGGAGAAGATGTGCGGGAAGGATGGCTGCACAATGTACAGGAGCAGGCGGATTACGGAGTGTGTGCCTTTAAATGCTACATGACCCCCTCGGTGCCATCCTATCCGAAGGTGACGGATTCAGAAATGCTGGAGGCCTTCCGGGAAGTCTCCAAAACCGGACTGCCCGTGGGAATTCACGCGGAAAACTTTGATCTTTGTGATTATCATACAAAGAAGTTTGAACGGGAAGGAAGAACCGACGGACCCGCATGGGCGGAAGCGAGACTGGCACTTGCGGAAAAGGTTGCCATTGAGCTGGGAATCAGCTTTGCGGAGGAGACGGGAGCCCGGCTCCATATCGTACACATGAGCACAGGGATCGGTGCGAAGCTCATCGGTGAAGCGAAAAAGCGGGGACTGGATGTCTCCTCGGAGGTTACCCCCCATTACCTGACCCTGAATTATCAGGAGGCCATGACTGAGCGGGGATCCTTTGCAAAAATTGCACCGCCTCTTAGGACGAAAAAGGATAATGAAGAGCTATGGGAAGGACTGAATAACGGCAGTGTTGATTTTGTCGGTACGGATCATGCCCCCTATGAGATCGCGACGGAAAAAGAGTTCGAAGGATCCACCATCTGGAATACCTTCCCGGGAATCCCGGGAGTGGAAACCATGGTTCCGATTATCGTCAGCGAAGGCTATAACAAGGGCAGGATTACTCTTAGCAAAATGGTGGACATTCTCAGCACCAACGCGGCAAAAATGTATGGACTCTATCCGAAAAAGGGTGCCCTTGAAATCGGCTCCGATGCGGACTTAACCGTTATTGATCTCAATCATGAATGGACCATCGATGAGAATGAGACCTACTCCATGGCAAAATACAATCCTCTTCATGGGATGAAGCTGAAAGGCAAGCCGGTGAAAACCATCGTGCGGGGGAAAATCGTTTATGACCATGAGCATGGTGTCATCGGTGAAGAAGGCTACGGTCAGTTTATTCGACGTCAAACCATTGAAACACTGGATAATCAGATTACGTATCCCTTTAAATAAAACGGGAAATAAAATATTTTTAATCGTCTGAATTGTGATAAAATAAGAGGAGGTCTGGAGAATGGGCAAACATGCAATTGTCGTAATCGACATGCTGAATGACTTTATTGGCGAAAAAGCTGAGCTGAGATGCCCCGGCGGCGAAGAGATCGTCCCCAATCTGCAAAAGCTGTTTCAATGGGTAAGAGAACGGAATCAAAGGGGCCTGGATGATATTCATCTTGTTCATATTCAGGAGGCCCATCGAAAAAACGATGCGGATTTCCGTGTAAGACCGAGACATGCCGTGGCGGGAACCTGGGGCTCCGACTTCATCAAGGAGCTTTATCCCGAAGGGGATGAGTATATTATCCCCAAACGGCGGCACAGCGGATTTGCCCACACGGATCTGGATCTGTATCTGAAGGAAGAATCCATCGATACCGTTGTGGTCACAGGTGTCTGGACCAATGTCTGTGTGAGAAGCACTGCTTCGGACGCTCTGGCCAATGCCTATAAAGTCATCACCTTGAGCGACGGAGTACATTCCAAGAATCAGGAGATGCATGAATACGGATTGAACGATCTGCGGATTTTCACAAAGGTGATGACCATCGACGAGTACATTGACGCCTGGGAAAAGAATGAAGATCCCTGGTTAGGCGGAGGTGATCGGGAAAACAAGGTGGAATAGGAAGAGAATGAAGGAAGGTGAGGAACCATCATGAGAATAATCATCGGCATCACAGGGGGCAGCGGAGCAATATACGGCGTGGCGATGCTGCAGGTACTGAAGGAGTTAGGAATTGAAACGCATCTGGTGGTTACCGGGATGGGAGAATATGTTGTGGAGCACGAGACGGGAATGACCCTGGCGGACCTTCGGAAGATGGCAAGCCATTCTTATGACAACAAGGATCTGAGTGCGAAAATTTCCAGCGGGTCCTATAAAACCGATGGAATGATCGTGGTGCCCTGTTCAATGAAGACCCTGTCCTCCATCGCCCACGGCTCCTCCGAGGGTCTGCTGACAAGGGCGGCGGATGTGGTGTTGAAGGAAGGCAGAAAGCTGGTTGTGATGCCAAGGGAAACACCCCTCTCCGTGATCCATCTGGAAAATATGTTAAAGCTTGCAAAGGCCGGCGTGAAGGTCATGCCCCTGGCACCGGGCTTTTACCATCATCCCGAAAAGATTGAAGACCTGATCCGAACCATGGTGGGAAGAGCCCTGGACCAATTGGAGATCGACCATCACCTCATTCAGCGCTGGGGTGAGGATTAAAGGAGGTTGGCTATGGAACGACAGATGTTTAGAAAAACCCTGGACCGGTTGAAGGCAAATAACCAACTCCTTCAATGCAGAGTTCAGGTGGATCCGAAATATGAGCTGGGTGCCGTTCTTGAGTATTTCGGCCATAAACAGCCGATTGAATTTACCAGCCCGAAGGGGTACCAAATCCCTGTTGTGGGTGGAGTGTTTGGAGAGCGGCAGATCTATTATGATCTGATGGGAGTCACGAAGGAAAACCGTCTGCAGCATATTATGAATGCCATCGGAAATCCCATGGAGCCGAAGATCGTCTCATCGGGACCGGTACAGGAAAACATCATCCGAAGCGGCATTGATTTGCCGGGCACCTTTCCCATCCCCACCTCCAATGAAAAGGATTCCGCACCCTTTATCACAGCAGGAATGATGGTGGTGAAGGATCCGGAATCAAAAGAGATCCACATGGCGGTCAGACGCTTTCAGATCAACGGAAGAGATGAAGTGAATGCCCTGATCTCAGGAGCATCCCCATTGCTTCTCAAGCAGTTTGCCGCTTTGGAGGAAAAGAATCAGCCGATGGAATGTGCCATTGTTCTGGGCTATGATGCCGAGTATTTATTGGCATCCCAGATCAGCTCGGAGCGTTATGGATTGGATAAACACCGGGTGGACAGTGCCCTTCGGGGTGAACCCCTGGAACTTGTAAAGTGCGTCAGTGTCGACCTGGAGGTTCCCGCCTATGCGGAAATGGTCTTTGAGGGGATTTTAGTCCCGAATAAGCGGGTTGTGGAAGGACCCTTCGGAGAGCTGATGGGATATTACGGAGAGGTTGCACCTCAGCCGGTGATGAAAATAAAGACCATCACTCACCGGACAAATCCCTATTTTCAACACGCCTTTCCCTCAAGAGAAGAGCATCTGGCCAACGGCCTGATCCGGGAAGCGGAAATCTTCAGCTATGTGAATACCTTAGTGAAGGTCAAAGATGTGCATGTCACCGTTCCGGGAGGATGCCGCTTTCATGCAGTGGTGCAGATTGAAAAGCGCAATGAAGGAGATCCAAAGGCCGCAATCATGGCAGCATTGGCAAGCTCAAAGGACATCAAGCATGTTCTGATTGTCGATGAGGATGTGGATATTTACGATCCCGGTGAAATTGAATTTGTTCTGGCTTCAAGGGTTCAAGGCTCAAAGGATCTTGTGGTGATTCCCGATGCCCTGGGCTCAGGACTGGAGGCTTCCCACGTGGCAAAAGGAACAACCGACAAAGTGGGCGTGGACGGAACAAAGCCCCTGGGAGAGATGAGAAAGCATTTTGAACGGGCGGTAATTCCAGGGTATGACAGGATTGATATCAGAAAGTATTTCCCTGATCATTTTTAAGGAGGTGAAGGCATGAGAGAAGCCATTGGAATGGTGGAAACAAGAAGTCTGGTTGCAGCAATACAGGCGGCGGATACGATGGTAAAAACCGCTCAAGTCACATTGATGGAGGCGGAATATGTCGGATCAGGGATCGTTGCAGTGCTGGTTACAGGAGATGTGGCGGCGGTAACTGCAGCAGTTGAGAATGCAAGATCGGAAGTGGAGCACATCGCAGAAATCATTTCCATAAACGTGATTCCCAGACCCCATGATGAAATCGGAAAAATTCTGGACTAGGAAAGGAGAGACGGAATCATGGCGAATTTATTGGCGAGAACCGTGATGGCCAACATGAGCGGGGGAAAAGGAAAGCAGGCTGTGAAACCCCGGGGGCCCAGGGAAGAAGGGAAAGAGAAAAAGGGAAATCTCACCCCTGAAGAACAGGCTCTGCTCTCAAAGATTATCGAAAAAGCAGAAAAACCCGGCATAAAAGAACCGGGAAAGCCTTCAAAGGAAAAAAAGATTTCGTTTTCCGAAATCGGAAAAAGGGGTCTGAAAGCAAATGATTAAGGAGGTGGAAGGAATGAGGCCGGCCCTTGGGATGATTGAAGCTGTTGGATTAACAACGGCAGTTACGGCGTTGGACGCTGCAGCCAAAGCGGCGGAGGTGGAGCTGATCGGATATGAGAAGGTTATTGGAGCAGGTCAGGCAGTGGGTGTGACCATTCACCTTGCGGGGGATGTGGCATCGGTGCAGGCAGCTGTGGATGCAGGTGTCAAAGCCGGTGAGCTGGTGGGCAGGATTATTTCCCATCGGGTCATTGCAAAGCCTGATGAAGAACTGGATCAGTTAATTGCGATTTTCAAGAAAAACTTAAAGAAGAAACCAAAAAAATAACAAAGCCGAAGGAGGTATTTCAATGAGTCAAGCATTAGGTATGGTGGAAACGAAGGGATTAGTCGGTGCAACGGAAGCGGCGGATGCCATGGTCAAAGCGGCCAACGTGCAGCTGGTGGGCTATGAAAAAATCGGTTACGGTCTGGTTACGGTGATGGTTCGGGGAGACGTAGGTGCAGTCAAGGCAGCGACTGAAGCCGGCGCAGAAGCGGCACGGGCTGTGGGCGAATTGCATTCCGTACACGTTATTCCGAGACCTCACGCAGAAGTTGAGAGGGTCATGCTGAAAGGAAAAGAATAGGCACCAATCTAGGGGTGTAAACAAATGGATAAAAAGAAATTTACTGAAACAATCCTGAAAAACCTGGGAAAAGAGGAGATGGGATCAGGAATGGAAAAAAGGAGTGTCTCCCATCCGTTAAAGCCCACCTTTTTAGTGGTGTTTACAGGAACCAACAGTGGGATTCAGGAGGTCATTGATGAGTTGAAGCGGGGAAAGCAGGATATGGATCTGGACTACATCCTTGCTTTTTCATGGAACGGGAAGGATCTATTGGATGTGGAGAGAATCAAGCATCAGCTTCGGGCCAAAGCCGTCTACATGGAAAATGACAAGCTGGAGCTCGAGAGGATTCTGGGGTCGGTCAAGGGGGTTTTATGGCCCATGGCCACACAAAACTCGGTTGCAAAGCTGGTGCTGGGGATTCAGGATGACTTTATCTCCACCCTTTTATGGCTTGTCCTCTGGAAGAACATCCCTCTTGATGTTCGAGGGGATTCCGCTGTAACCTTTCGGAAAGAGAAATCGAAGAATCCTGTTTTGCAGGAAATGGTGGAGGAGCGACTGGTCCGGCTGGAAAAAATGGGGGCAAGGGTCCATAAAAATCCTGATTTTTACAGGATTCTGAAGGAGCATACCTCCCGGCCCGGAAAAAATTCTGTCTTCCTGAACAAATGGGTGACCGGAAGCGAGGGAAAAGCCGTGATGACGGAGAAGGATCTGAGAGCGCTTCTGAGTGAAGGCAAGGAACTGCAAATCCCTGAAAACACAATGCTCACTCCCCTGGCAAAGGATTTTCTCCGCAGTCTGAACAGGAAACCCTAAGGGGGAGGAAAGGACGGAGATCGAAATGAATATCGGAAGGATTATTGGTACAACGGTTGCCACCCGCAAGGATGAAACCCTGTCGGGTAAAAAACTGATGATACTGCAGCCTTTAAGCATGGAATACAAAGAAACGGACGAACCATTGATCGCAGTGGATACAGTGGGCGCCGGTATCGGTGAAATTGTCATCTATGCCAAGGGAAGTGCCGCACGGAATGCTGCGAAAAACAGAGATGCTGCAATTGACGCTGCCATTGTAGGGATCGTCGATCATATCGACTTGATGAAAAAGGATTAGGGGAACAGAACCCTTGGAAGGGAGGTTGCTTTGTGTCGACAACCCAAGGATTTAAAAAGGCTATGGAATACCGGCAGTTAATTGATGCCTTGCTGTCAGACAAGGAGTTTGCCGATGTCATCCTCAGCGGAGGAATCTTTATTAATGTCCTCACAAGGGAAAAATATCAGGCTGACGTGGCCATTAAAGGAGAATATATTCTCAGTATAGGGGATATGGAAGGACTGGAGGGACCTGACACCCTCGTGATTGATATGGAGGGAAGGTATCTGGCCCCGGGATTTATGGATTCCCATATGCACTTTGAGAGCAGCATGTTAACCATCACGGAATTTTCCCGGCTATCCATTCCTTCAGGTACAACCACTCTGATCGCAGACCCCCATGAAATCGGGAATGCCTTAGGTCCCGTGGGGATGATGGCAATGGCGGATGAAGCCGATCGGGTCCCCAACAATGTAAAGATTGTTGTCCCCGCCCTCACTCCCGATACTCCGGGAATGGAGACGGCAGCCTACGACATCACTTCAAAGGACATGGAAAAGCTCCTGAATTATCCCAATGTGATCGGCATCGGGGAACTTCAGGGATTCAGCAACGTGAAGCATGTCTACCGCAACCGGCCGGAAATCGTGACTGACCTGCTGGCATCCACCACCTACGCAAGAAGTCTTGGAAAAGTGGTGGACGGAAACGCCCCTGAGCTTTTCGGCAAAGAGCTGGCGGCCCATATTCTCTCCACTTCGGGAGAATGCTCCTGTCACGAAAGCACAACGAAAGAGGAATGTATAGAGAAGCTTAGACAGGGAGTTTATGTGTTCATAAGAGAAGGTTCAACCCAGCGGAATATGGCGGAATGTATCCGAGCCATCACAGAGGAGAGACTGGATTCCCGCCGATGTATTTTAGCCACCGACGACATGATTGCAGAGGACCTGGAAACCCTGGGACATATGAACGAAATTCTCAAGCGCACCATTCAGGAAGGAGTGGACCCCGTGGAAGCGATTCAAATGGTGACGATCAATCCCGCCACCTATTTCGGCTTTGAGGATGTGGGAATCCTTTCTCCCGGAAAAAAAGCCGACATCGCTGTGATCAGCGATTTGGAGGAAATGAAGGTGGAAGGGGTCTATATCAGCGGGAAGCTGGTTGCCTACGAGGGGAAGCTGCTGGAGGAACTCCCGAGATATCGCTATCCCGACAGGGTTAAGCATTCGGTAAAACGTGGAAAGGTTACAGAGGAGGATCTGGCCATTACGTCCAATAAAGGACAGGTTACGGGGAGGGTTATCGGACTGATCCCGGACCAGAACCTCAGTGAAGGCTTTGAAGAAACCCTGAGAACCAAGCAGGGCCGTGTGGAGTGTGATCCGCAGAGGGATCTGCTTTACATGGTATGCGTGGAACGATACGGAAGAAACGGCAGCATCGGGAAAGGCTTTGTAAAAGGCTTCGGATTGCAGGATGGGGCATTTGCCGAGAGCATTGCCCATGACACCCATAATATTATCGGAATCGGAACCAATCTCCGGGATCTGACAGAGGCCGTCAATCGGGTGATTGAAATGGAAGGCGGCATTGCTGTGGTCAACCGGGGAAAGGTGATCGAAGAACTGGCACTCACCGTGGGAGGTCTGATCACCGACGAACTTGACGCCTATGAGGTCAGTGAAAAGTATCGAACATTAGAACAGGTTGTTAAGGAGCAGCTGAAGGGAAGGGTTCATGCTCCCTTTATGCATTTATCCTTTTTAGCACTTTCCACCAGTCCGAAATGGAAGTTGACGGATCAGGGCATTATCGACGTCAACAGGGACCTTGTCCTGTCGGGCATTGTGGAGGAGGATCACTGAGAGGAATACGATAAGGATCATTAATGAAGAGGACAGTTTTTAAAAAAACAGAGGGGGCAAGAGAATTGACAAAAAACGGATTCTTAGAAAAACAGTTTAAGCTCAAGGAACACGGAACAAACCCCAGAATCGAAGTATTGGCAGGAATTACAACCTTTATGACCATGGCCTATATTCTGGCGGTAAACCCGTATTACCTGGGTCTTGCTGAGATGGACATGAATGCGGTATTTACTGCAACAGCACTGGCATCAATGGTTGCTACACTGGTCATGGCCTTCTATGCAAATTATCCCTTTGCATTGGCACCGGGCATGGGCCTGAATGCATTCTTTGCAATTACCATCGTTCAAATTATGGGATATTCCTGGCAGTTTGCGTTAACCGCAGTATTTATTGAAGGATTAATCTTTCTGACCCTGACCTTTTTTAACATCCGGGACAAGATTGTGGATGCCATCCCTATCAGTTTGAAGCATGCGATTTCAGTGGGGATCGGTCTCTTTATCGCCTTTATCGGGTTGCAGAATGCAGAGGTGATTATTGCATCTCCAGCCACATCCGTTCAGCTAGGAGATATGACAAGTGCGGTCCCGTTAGTTGCGTTAATCGGAATTATCATTACGGGAGTTTTATTGATTAAAAAAGTACGAGGAGCCTTATTAATCGGGATTTTTGTTGCAACAGCCATCAGTATTCCCTTGGGAGTGACAGAGCTGCCTACAGCAATTTTCTCCCTTCCTCCATCCATTCGACCGATTGCCTTTCAATTTGTCGGATTTTCCGAGATTTTCACCTATGACATGATTGTTGTCCTCATCACGCTCTTAATCGTTGATATGCTCGACACCATCGGAACCCTGGTAGGAGTTGCATCGAAAACCAATATGTTAAGAGAAGACGGTTCCCTGCCCAGGGCAAAGCAAGCGTTATTTGCTGATGCTGTCGGTACAACCTTTGGTGCATGTGTGGGAACCAGTACAGTTACTACATACGTAGAGAGTGCAGCAGGAGTAGCGGAAGGTGGAAGAACGGGATTAACAGCTTTAACCACAGCGGGTCTTTTCGGAGTTGCATTGTTCTTCTCGCCATTGTTCCTCATTGTCCCCGGAGCTGCAACGGCACCGGCATTGGTTCTGGTGGGATTGTTCATGATGTCGCCGATTCAAAAGATTGATCTCAGTGATTATACAGAGGCAATTCCTGCATTCCTGGCAATCATCATGATGCCCCTTACCTACAGTATTGCAGAAGGAATTATCTTTGGAGTGACCTCCTATGTGTTCCTGAAGGTTCTAACAGGAAATGCAAAGAAAGTCTCTCCCATTGCCTATATTCTTGTTGTGATCTTTATTCTGAACTTTATTCTTCACTAAAGGAAAAATCATCAAAGCATAATAAATGGCCACAGCGCCCTATGGAAAAAGCTTTATCGTTTTATAATTCAAGGACAGAGCAGTACACACCTCTTAATGAAATGACGATCCTTATCGATTCGGACCCCCTGTTATTCAGGGGGTCTTTACCAAAGGAGGAATACATGATGTTTGACGTGGAACAGTCCCATCGGCCCGAAACACTGAAAGAAGCATTGGAAATTCTTGATCAGAGGGAAGGAGTATTCCTATTGGCAGGGGGAACGGATCTTCTGGTGAAAATGAAGGAAGAGCGGATCTCACCAAAGGCATTAATGGACCTGCGGGGGATCAAAGACCTCAGGACAATTCACTGTGACCGGGAATGGATCGAAATCGGAAGCGGAGTCACCTTCAGGCAAATTGAAGATGAGCCGCTGTTTGATGGTCCCATGAAGGCTTTGAAAATGGCTGCGGCAGAAGTGGGGTCGCCCCAAATACGAAATATGGCCACCCTGGGAGGAAATCTCTGCAATGCCTCTCCCGCTGCGGATTTTATCCCGAATCTCCTGGCATTGGATGCTGAGATTTGCTTACAGTCCCTGAACGGGGAGCGGCGAATGAAGGCGGAAGGATTTTTACTGGGAAAGGGCAGAGTGGACCGCCGCTCCAATGAAATTCTGATCTCCATCGGGTTTCCCCCCTTGAAGACCGGCCGGGGACTGGGCTTTTATAAGCTGGGCTGCCGAAAAGCCCTTGCTATCGCAAAACTGGTAATTGCGGTATATCTGGAAACTGATGGGAAAGAGAACATTAAAGAGATTCGCATTGCCAGCGGATCGGTTGGCATAAAAACCCTGAGAGAATCCCATGTGGAGGAGTTTTTCCGGGGGAAGAAGGTTTCACCTGGGCTGATGGAGGATGGAGCACGTGTATTCTCCGAGGAAATCCAACGAAGACTTGGAACCCGTCACGGCGGGATCTATAAAGGAATCAGTGTAAAAGCAGTTTTCAAACGGGCCTTTGAAAAGGCCCTGGAAAGCAAAGGTGAGGAAAATGAATAACATTCAAATAAAATTGAACGGGGAATGGAGAGAGGTCGAAATTTCTCCGGGTATGAGGCTGCTGGATCTTCTAAGGGATGAACTGAAGCTGACCGGAACGAAAGAAGGATGTGGAGAAGGGGAGTGCGGGGTTTGTTCCGTCATTATGAACGGACATCTTGTGAACGCCTGTCTTGTTATGGCATTTCAGGCAGAGAAGGCGGAAGTGCTGACCATCGAGGGGTTAAAGCAATCCGGAGAGTTTGATCCCATTCAGCAGGCCTTTATCGATATCGGTGCTGTGCAGTGCGGATTTTGCACACCGGGGATGATCATGGCGGGAAAAGCATTGCTGCTTCAAAATCCCAAGCCCACCAGGGAGGAAATCCGCCGGGGAATTTCCGGAAATCTTTGCCGGTGCACAGGATATGAAAAAATTGTAGAAGCCATTGAAAACGCATCAAAAAGATAGGGAGGTGAGAGGGTGAGCTACAAAAGAATCGGTAAGCGGGAGCTTCGGAGAGACGGGAAGGTAAAGGCCGAGGGAAAGGCACTATACCCGGCAGACATCTATTTAGATGATATGGTCTATGGCAGGACTCTGCGGTCCACAATCCCTAAGGGGCATTTCAGCCTGGATTTCCGGGAGGCTTTAAAAATACCCGGAGTGCTCGGAATCCTGACGGCAAAGGATATACCGGGAAAGAACGAATATGGAGTACTGCTGAAGGATCATCAGGTATTTTGTGAACACAGTGTAAAGCAGATCGGAGACCCCCTGGGTCTTGTGGTTGCTGAGACGGAAAAAATTGCGAAAAAAGCTGCCGGGATGGTGAAGGTCCGCTACGAGGAGGAGGAGGGAGTCTTTGATCCCCGGGAGGCAATGAAAAACAGTGCCCCTGCAGTTCATGAAGACCGGGATAATACGCTTTTCCATTTTAAACTGCGAAAGGGAAACGTGGAGGAGGCTTTCCGGGATGCCCATGTGGTGGTGGAAAACACCTACCACAGTGAAAGTGTGGATCATGCCTTTTTACAGACGGAAGCCGGTGTGGCCTATTGGGAGGAATCCGATCGTCTGGTCATTGTGGCCTCCACCCAGTATCCTCATTTCGATCGCAGTGAAATCGCCAACTCCCTGGGTCTGGATGAGGAGAAGGTTCGCATCATCAACCCCGCTGTGGGCGGATCCTTCGGGGGAAGAGAGGACCTTACCCTCCAGATTCATCTGGGGATTGCGGTAATGAAGTTCAATCGACCGGTAAAAATCGTTTACGACCGGAAGGAATCCTTTCTCGCCCACTGCAAACGTCATCCTATGATTATGGAGTATAAAACTGCTGCGGATCGTGATGGGAAATTCCTTGGAATGAAAGCCCGAATTGTTGGGGATACCGGAGCTTACGCCTCCTGGGCGGTCAATGTTCTCAGAAAAGCGGGAGTCCACGCCACCGGTCCCTATGAAATTCCCAATGTGTGGGTTGATTCCTATGCAGTCTATACCAACAATCCCTTTTCGGGAGCAATGAGAGGCTTCGGTGCTACACAGCCTGCCATCGCCTACGAGCAGCAGATCGATGAAGTTGCACGGAAATTGGGGCTGGATCCCTTTGCCATACGGAGAATCAACGGATTTAAACCCGGTTCAATCACCGCAACGGATCAGCTCATGAGAGAGAGCGTTCCCGTTGAAGAATGTCTCAAAGCTTTGGAGAATGCCCTCAAAGAGATGAAAACAGATAAAGAATTGAGGAAGGAAAAGGGATCCGAGAAGAACACCGGGATGAAAAAAACCGGGAAAGGAATCGGGCTCATCTTTTATGGTACGGGTTACGGAAACGGAGCACCGGACGTGGCAAAGGCACGGGCAATGATCGATGAGGAAGGGCTTGCACATCTCTTTTGCGGTGCCAGTGAAGTGGGGCAGGGCGCTAAAACCGCATTGACCCAAATTCCTGCTGAGATCCTCGGTCTCAAACCGGAGGAGGTGGGATTTCATCATGAAGACACCTTAACCACGCTGGATGCAGGAACCTGTGCCGCAAGCAGGCAGACCTACAGTATGGGAAACGCCATCAAGCTTGCAACTGATGCATTGGCAAATCGTCTGGTTGAAGAAGCGGGAAAAATTCTCGGCATAAAAGATTCGTCATGCCTGAGTATTGAAAATTATGAAATCTTTCATAAGGAAAATCCGAATCAACGGCTAAGCTTTAAGGAACTGGCGGGGAGGATCCCGGAGGAGGAAAGAACCGTCGAAAGATCCTTTACAGCAATCACCACAGAGATGGATCCGGAAACGGGGAAGGGAGACCCCTATTGGCCTTATACCTTCAGTGCCTGCGGTGTGACGGTGGAAGTTGACACAGAGACAGGTCTGGTGGAAATTCTTGAGGGTGTTCTGGTCCAGGATGCAGGGAAAGCGGTAAATCCAGAACTGATCGAAGGACAGATGGATGGAGGATTCACCATGGGCCAGGGCTATACCCTGATGGAGGATCTGCAGGTGATCCGGGGGGAAATAAAGCATACAAACTTCACCAGGTATCTCATCCCCACGGCATTGGATACCATTGAACTGAAAAAAATCATCATCGAGGATCCGGAAAGCACAGGACCCTACGGTGCAAAAGGAGTCGGTGAACCTGTAATGATTCCTGTGGCCCCGGCGATCTTAAACGCAATTTTCGATGCCGTCGGCATTCGGATCAAAGAGATACCGGTCACTCCGGAAAAACTGTTGTCAGTCATAGAGGAGGGAAAACATGGGGGAAAAAGAGAAGCTGAAATATAAAATCGATGTTGCAGCAGGAAGGAAACAGGCCCCGAAGGTCTTTAAAAACGGGAAAATTCTCAATGTCTTCACAAGAGAACTCATCACCGGGGATGTGGCCCTTGTGGCGGGGGAAATTGTGGGAATAGGAGAATACCGGGGGTTACTGGAGATTGACCTTGAGGGAAAATACCTGGTACCGGGGTTTATCGACGGCCATGTTCACATTGAATCCTCCATGGTCAGTCCCGGTGAGTTCGGGAAAGTGGTGATGAAAAGCGGAACCACAACAATTATTGCAGATCCCCATGAGATTGCCAACGTACGGGGGATTGAAGGGATTAAATACATGATGGAGTCCAGCAGGGGTATCCCTCTGGAAATCTATTTTGTACTTCCTTCCTGCGTTCCTTCCACGGAATTTGAAAATGCGGGAGCAAAGCTCCTGGCAAAGGATCTTGAAACCCTGATCAACAAAGAGGAGGTACTGGGTCTGGGAGAGCTGATGGATTACCCCGGAACCATTGAGGGAAGAGAGGAGATCCTTGATAAAATTCTGATGGCGGACAAAAAAATCATTGACGGCCATGGACCGGAAATCACCGGACATGAGTTAAATGCCTATCGGACCGCAGGTGTCATCACGGAGCATGAATGCTCCACCCTGAAGGAGATGGAGGAACGCCTTCGATTGGGCATGTATATTCTGATCCGCCAGGGCTCCGCTGCAAAAAATCTCCCGACCCTTATCAATGGAGTAAACCAGCATAATTTCAGACGATGCTTATTTTGCACGGATGATCGGCATCCCGACGATCTTCTCCATGAGGGGCATATCGACAACAATATCCGGCAGGCAATCAGCGCCGGGATGGATCCCATTGATGCCATTACCATGGCCACCCTGAATGCAGCGGAATGCTATGGTTTATCCAAGATCGGAGCAATTGCTCCGGGACGATGGGGGGATTTTGTGGTGCTTAACTCCCTGGAAGATGTGTCCATTCACTCGGTGTATAAAAAGGGAAATCTGATTGAGGATCTCTGGGCAGGGGAGAAGGAAAAGAACGTTGATACCCGATGGGTGAAGCAGACCGTAAATCTTCATGACGTGAAAATCGATGATTTCAAACTGGAGTTGGACAATGAGGAGGTCAGGGTGATCAAGGTCCTTCCCGATAGTCTTGTGACGAAAAAGAAAGTCCTCAGGGTATCAGGAAAAGACGGAGCCTACTCCACTGCAGAGGGAGAGAAGATCCTGAAAATGGCAGTGATCGAACGACACCATAAAACAGGAAACGTGGGGATCGGCCTGGTGAAGGATTTCGGATTGGAGGAAGGAGCCATCGCCATGACCATCGGTCATGACTCCCATAATCTTATTGTCATCGGGGATTCCGACGAGGATCTGCTTTCTGCAACTCTGAAAGTCGCCGAGGCGGGAGGGGGGATTTCCGTGGTTTCCAAAGGGGAGGTCTTAGCACTATTGCCTCTCCCTATCGGGGGAATCCTATCGGAGGAACCGATGGAGACGGTGAATGAAGAGTTTAAAAAAATGCAGGGATTGGCAAAAGAACGTCTGAAAATCAACAGTAAAATCGATCCTTTTATGACCTTGTCCTTTCTTGCACTCCCGGTCATCCCTGAAATCAAACTGACGGATCTGGGGCTTTTTGATGTTGAAAGCTTCAGCTTCGTGGATCTGCGAATTTAACGAGTAAGGATGGTGAATGAAAATAAAGGATCTCACTTCACAGTGAGATCCTTTTTCCGCGGACAAAGCGTTCCTGAATGTGACGATCATCTCCTATGTAGATATAGCGCTGAAGGCGCTCTTCGAGGGTCAGATCCTTTGTTCCAAGGTCTCCGTCATCGATGACCAGAGCATCAAACTCATAGCCTTCTTCAAAGCTGCCCACCTGACCGAAGAATTCTCCGCCTCCCTTTGTTCCCAAATAAAATACTTCCACAAGATTGAGGGGCTTCAGCTTTTTACTGCTGTTCAGCCAAAGAATTTTCGAGCTTTGGATTGCAGCCACCATCACCTTTGGAATGGACACCTCATGACCTGCACCCACATCGCTGCCGAGACCCAGGGGAACCTGATGATCCAAATATTTTCGAACGGGCATAATCCCGCTGGAGAGATTTAAGTTTGCATAGGGACAATGGGCGGCAAACACCCTGTTCTTCGCCATAAGGGAAATATCCTCATCGGAGTTATAGACACAATGGGCCATAATCGTTGGGGAATCACCGAACAGACCGAAGGCTTCATAGACATTGGCATAGCTGCCGAGAGTGGGATGCAGCTCCTTCACCCAATCAATCTCTGCGAGATTTTCCGCAATATGGGATTGTACCGGGAGCTTTTTATTTCTCGCGATGTCCCCTAAATCCTTCAACAGTTCACCGGAGCAGGTGGGAACAAAGCGGGGTGTGATAATAGGATTCACCAGATCGTTGCCCCCCGTAAAGTCCTTTGTAAACTCCAGGGTATCCTTAATGGACTGCTCAAAGGTTTCCCGAAGGTAGTCGGGAGAATTGCGGTCCATATTGACTTTTCCGATATAGGCTCCCAGACCCGACTGCTCAAAGAGATCAAAAAGAATTTTTGTGGACTCCAGATGAATCGTTGCAAAAACAACGGATCGTGTAGTCCCGTATCGTGCAAGGGCTTTTACGGACCGTTGATACACCTCTTTCCCATAGTCAGGATCCGAGAACTTGGCCTCCTCGGGAAAAATATAATTTTCAAGCCAGGGCAAAAGCTCCCTGTCGAGGCCCAGCCCCCGTTGATTTAGCTGTGATGCATGGAAATGAAGGTCCACGAAGCCGGGAAGGATCAGGTGATCACCGAAATCTTCAAGGGGAATAGAGGGCTCTCTTTCCGAATGGGTTCGACTGAGGGATTTTACAATCCCGTCCTCCACAAGGAGGTATCCGTTTTCTATGGTTTCCAGACGGTCCGGGGCTGGAGCAAAAATAAAATTTCCTTTATACATTCGTCGATCCGTTCCCTTTTCGGTCATTGAAATTCCTCCTCTAATCTTTCTTCAACCTTCATTATAAGCGTTATATAGACTGCCCACAAGAGACAAGAGCGTCGATTCATAGATAGTCTACAAAAGAAGATGAAATAGAAGGGTTTTGGAAAATAATACAGGGGGGAAGGAGGAAGAATCAATGACTCTCTTGTAGAAGTTTAATAAACCTGTACTTGCGCCGGCAAACTACTGAATTACAAAGAGTTTGACGGGAAGTGTTAATTTTCCTGTAACCAGGGGTATACATAGGTCAAGGGAATAGTGTAAACGACGAAACAGGAAAGGGGAATTACCATGATCTATACCATTATTTTGATCATTATTGCAATTTGGCTGGCCGGGTTTGTTCTTGAAATCGCCGGAAGCCTCATCCATCTGTTGTTGCTTGTGGCTCTCGCAATCTTTATCTTTAACAGGATGTCGGGACGGAAGTAAACACAGGGGATGGCAGCAGGAAGCATCGTTATACTTCGTTGGAAAAGGGGTGGTAAAGCGATGGTAAATCGCATGGAGATCGATGAATACATGAAGAAAATGGCAAGCAGTGACCGGACTCCCGGAGGTGGAAGTGCAGCGGCTTTATCCTCGGGTTTGGGAGCCGCATTAGCTCTTATGACCGCAAATCTTTCTGATGAGAAGGATCTGCCCGCCGACCTGACAAAAGAGAACCGGGAGACTCTGGATGGTGCAGTGAGGGAACTGAAGGAATTGTCAGAACAGCTTCATCAAATCATCAATCAGGATACCTACGCATTTCAGGCTGTTCT
>Ga0207421_10000128_pt1 | contig 86142 bp, 84 predicted proteins | sample SodLakKL_010_SED_4_FD_187542 | JGI IMG/M metagenome (GOLD analysis project Ga0207421, IMG submission 187542) | Alkaline sediment microbial communities from Lake Tanatar, Kulunda Steppe, Russia - 8KL_010_SED (SPAdes) (version 2) | ecosystem: Environmental > Aquatic > Non-marine Saline and... | reverse complement strand
CTCTAGCAGCCTGTCGGACTTAACACTGATCTACTGCAAATCCCGGGCTTTCGGCCAACTTCATTCGATCTGATTCGTTAAAGAGCCCCACTATTCGCCTCATCAGATCGATAAATTTGACTCGAAATCCGTAATTCTCGCGACGATCGGTCAAGCCCGACAGACTGCTAGCGGTATTCTTCTCCGCAACAACAAACGGCCGGCCCCAGGGGCCGGCCGTTTGTTGTTGCGAGAGGCTGTTGCGAGATGATGTCATGCCAACCGCGGGCTCAGTCTGCCGTCGGGCTCCCCGGCTGTTCGGTCAGGCGCCCCTCATCCAGGCGCATGACCCGGTCCTGGTGGGCCGCCAGGGCCGGGTCGTGGGTCACGATCACGAAGGCGCAGGCGGAGGTGCGTGCCAGCTCATCCATCAGCGCCAGGATGCTGGCCGCAGTGTGCTGATCGAGGTTGCCGGTGGGCTCATCCATCAGCACCAGGCTCGGATCGGTGACCAGAGCGCGGGCGATGGCCACGCGCTGACGCTCGCCGCCGGAGAGCTCGCCTGGCTTGTGGTCGGCACGCTCGGCCATGCCCACCCTCTCCAGCAGCTTGCGGGCAGAGGCCTCGGCCTCCTTCTTGCGCTGCCCACGCACGATCAGCGGCAGCGCGGCGTTCTCCAGGGCGGTGAACTCGGCCAGCAGATGGTGGAACTGGTAGACAAAGCCGATACGCCGGTTGCGGAAGCGACCCAGGGCCGCGTCGCCCAGGGCCAGCAGGGACTCGCCGGCGATGCGAACCTCCCCACGGGTAGGCTGATCGAGCCCTCCCAGCAGATTGAGCAGCGTGGTCTTGCCGGAACCGGAACTGCCGACGATGGCCACTCGCTCACCCGCGTGAACGGTCAATGCCAGGCCATCGAGCACGGTGACGTCCTGGGGACCCTCACTGTAGACCCGCGTCAGGTCCAAACACTCCAGCATGATACTGCCCTGTTCCGCGCGGGCGCCCTGATCGGATTTGGCTTGCATGGTCGTTTCACTCATAGCGCAGCACCTCTGCCGGCTTGACCTTGGCCGCCCGCCAGGCCGGATAGAGGGTGGAAAGGAAGGTCAGGGCCAGCGCCGCCGCGACGATATCGCGCACGTCGGTCCAGTCGAGGCGCGAGGGCAGGTTGCTGATGAAGTAGACCCCCGCATCGAGGAACTGGATGCCGAACAGGCTCTCGACCCCGTCGATGATATTGGAGATGGTCAGGGCCAGCAGCACCCCGAGCACCACACCGACCAGGATACCGATCACACCGATGGCCAGCCCCTGGACGATGAAGATGCCCATGATCGAGCGAGGCGTGGCGCCAATGGTTCGCAGTATGGCGATATCGGCATGCTTGTCGGTGACCACCATCACCAGGGTCGACACGATGTTGAAGGCCGCCACGGCGATGATCACCGTGAGCAGCAGCCCGATCATTCGCTTCTCCATCTGGATCGCCTGGAACAGGTTGCCGTGGGAGAAGGTCCAGTCAACGCCTCGGTAACCCGGCCCCAGTTCGTTGACGATACTGCGGGTCTCCGCACTGGCCAGGAAGAGGTCGTCGAGCTCCAGGCGCAGCCCACCCACGGCGTCACCCAGGCGGGCCAGGGTCTGCATGTCCTGGATATTGGCATAGGCCAGGGCGGCATCCAGATCGGCGCCGACGCTGAACACCCCGCTCACCGTGAAGCGTTTGAGACGCGGGAAGACCCCGGCCGGGGTGATCGAGGCCTCGGGCACCAGCAGGGTCACGGTGTCCCCGACCCCGACTCCCAGCCGGCGGGCCAGGATCGAGCCCAGCACGATGTTCCACTCCCCGGGCTGCAGGTCGTCCAGCGTTCCCTGCTGCATGTGGCGACCGATGATCGAGACGCGGTCCTCCCACTCGGGGTGGATGCCGTTGACCATGGCGCCCTCGTTGCGTCCCCCCACCGAGAACATGCCCTGCTGTTCCACATAGGGAGCGGCGCCGATCACCCGCTCACGCTCCATCAGCCTTGCGGCCATGGACTCCCACTCCACCATGCCGGTGCGGGACTCGACCTTGGCGTGGGGGACCATGCCGAGGATCCTGGTGCGCAGCTCGTGATCGAAGCCGTTCATCACCGAGAGCACCAGAATCAATACCGCGACGCCCAGCATCAGGCCCAGCATGGAGGTCAGGGAAATGAAGGAGATGAAATGGTTGCGGCGCTTGGCGCGCACATAGCGCAAACCGATCAGGAATGGCAGGCGGTCGAGCATGGAGGCGTTCCTTGTCAGCGGGCGCCCATGGTAAGGCTTTTTATCTGCCGCTGCACCGGGGCGCCCGCGCCTTGCCGCGGATTTGCACCGTGGCAGGCGAGGAAATCCACGATGTCGCCCGGGGTAAGCGGCGCCACTTGCATCGTTGCGCATTGATGCCTACATTCGCGACCTGACCCACCGATCCACCTAGCGGGGCTTTCTCCGACCATGGCCAAACGCCTGCTTCCCGAATGGCACCCCCAGGATGCCGTCCAGCTCACCTGGCCCGGCCCCCAGAGCGACTGGGCGCCGCTGCTCGAGCGCATCGAGGCCACCCTGGAGGCCATGGTGGCGGCCATTGCCCGCTACCAGAGCGTGCTTGTGAGCGTCCCCGACACCGCCACACGCACTCATCTTGTCGGCCGCTTCGCCGCGCTGGGCGTTCCGGCCGAGCGCCTGCACCTGGTGGTGGCACCGTCCGACGACACCTGGACCCGGGACCACGGCCCCCTGGCCGTGGAAGAGAACGGCACACTGCGTCTGCACGACTACGTCTTCACCGGCTGGGGGGGCAAGTTTCCCGCCGCCCGCGACAACACCCTGACCCACCGCCTGGCCGATGCCGGCATCTACGCCTGCCCGGTGAGCGAGCGTGGCCTGGTGCTGGAAGGCGGCGCCCTGGAGAGCGACGGTGCCGGCACCCTGCTGACCACCGAGGCGTGCCTGCTCAACCCCAACCGCAACCCCGGCCTGGATCGTCAAGCGGTGGAAGACTGGCTCCACGAGGACTTCGGCGTGACCCGGGTGCTGTGGCTGACCCACGGCCACCTGGAGGGCGACGACACCGACAGCCACGTGGATACCCTGGCACGTTTCTGCGACCCGGCCACCATCGCCTACGTGCGCTGCGACGACGAGGCCGACCCCCACTACCCGGCGCTGGCCGCCATGGAGGCGGAGCTCAAGGCGCTGCGCCGCCGTGACGGAGAGCCCTACCGCTTGGTGCCGCTGCCCTGGCCTCGCCCCTGCTTCGACCCGGTGGACGGCCACCGCCTGCCGGCCACCTACGCCAACTTCCTGATCATCAACGGCGCGGTGCTGGTGCCCACCTACGGCGACGCCGCCGACACCCGGGCCCTCACCGCCCTGGCCGGCGCCTTCCCGGGGCGCGACATCATTCCCATCGACTGCCTGAGCGTGATTCGCCAGCACGGCAGCCTGCACTGCCTGACCATGCAGCTGCCCCAGGGCAGCCTGGCCGAATAAAGAGGAGAGTTCATCATGTCCCGCCAACTGAAGGTCGGCCTGGTCCAGCAGCCCGCCTGGCCCGACAAGGCCAGGAGCCTCGCCGAGAGCGAGGCCGGCATCCGCGAGCTGGCCGCCGCCGGCGCCGAGCTGGTGATGCTCCAGGAGCTGCACGCCACCCACTACTTCTGCCAGTACGAGGACACCGAGCTGTTCGACCTGGCCGAACCCCTGGACGGCCCCACCGGCACCCACCTGGCGGCGCTGGCCGCGGAGCTCGATATCGTGCTGGTGGGCTCGCTGTTCGAGCGCCGCGCGCCGGGCCTCTACCACAACACCGCGGTGGTCTATGACCGCAGGCGAGGCGCGGTGGGCCACTACCGCAAGATGCACATCCCCGACGATCCCGGCTTCTACGAGAAGTTCTACTTCACGCCGGGCGACGCCGATGATTCACGCGGCCAGGGCTTCCAGCCCATCGACACCTCGGTGGGCCGACTCGGCGTGCTGGTGTGCTGGGACCAGTGGTACCCGGAGGCGGCGCGGCTGATGGCGCTGGCCGGCGCAGAGCTTCTGCTCTACCCCACCGCCATCGGTTGGGACCCGGCCGACGACGACCTCGAGAAGACTCGCCAGAAGGACGCCTGGACGCTGATCCAGCGTAGCCACGCAGTGGCCAACGGCGTGCCGGTGGTGGTCGCCAACCGGGTCGATCACGAGCCGGACCACTCCGGCGTTGGCCGCGGCATCGACTTCTGGGGCGGCAGCTTCATCGCAGGCCCCCAGGGGGAGCTGCTGGCCCACGGTGGCGTCAATGCCGAGCGTCTGCTGGTGACCCTGGACATGGATCGCGGCGAGAACGTGCGGCGGATCTGGCCATACCTCAGGGACCGCCGGATCGATGCCTACGGCGACCTCACCCGCCGCTACCGCGACTGAGCCCGTACAACACCGCTATTCGCGCAGCGGAGCTGCGCTCCCACAGGGGCAAGGCTCGGTAATACGGCCCTGTGGGAGCGAACTTCAGTTCGCGAATGTCGAGGCCTTCGCTTTCTTTACTCGTCTTCCTCGGCGCGCGGCAGCACCCAGTTCAGCACGATTCCCACGAGGGCGGCCAGACTGACCCCCTGCAGGGTGAACTGGCCGCCGCCCAGCTGCATGCCGCCGATGCCGAAAACCAGGATCAGCGAGATCACCACCAGGTTCCGCGGCGCGGTCAGGGAGTGGCCGGCGCGCACCAGGGTGTTCATGCCCACCACGGCGATGGAGCCGAACAGCAGAGTCATGATGCCCCCCATCACCGGGCCGGGGATGGTCTGCAGCAGAGCCCCCAGCTTGGCGACGAAGGCCAGCGCGACGGCGATGCAGGCGGCCACCACCATGATTCTGGGATCGAAGGCGCGGGTCAGGGTCACCGCCCCGGTCACCTCGGAGTAGGTGGTGTTGGGCGGTCCGCCGAACAGCGCCGCGGTGGTGGTAGCCAGGCCGTCACCCAGCAGGGTGCGATGCAGGCCGGGCTTCTCCAGGTAGTTTTTCCGCGTGACCGAGCCGATGGCCACCATATCGCCGATATGCTCCACCGCCGGCGCAATGGCTACCGGGATCATGAAGAGGATCGCCGCCCAGTGAAAACTCGGCGCGGTGAAGGCGGGAATCGACAGCCAGGACGCCTCCTGCACCGGCGTGAAGTCCACCAGGCCCATCACCAGTGCCAGCACATAGCCGGTGACGATGCCGCCCATGATCGGAATCAGGCGCACGATGCCGCGTCCGAACACCGCCAGCACCAGGGTGACCAGCAGGCTGGTCATGGAGAGAAAGATCGCCGGGCCGTAGCCGATGTGGTCGCTGGTCTCCCCGGTGGCCATGCTCACCGCCACCGGCGCCAGCGCCAGGCCGATCACCATGATGACCGGTCCGACCACCACCGCCGGCAGCAGGCGGTGCAGCCAGGCGGTGCCCTTGAGGCGCACGGCCTGGGAGATCACCACGTAGACCAGGCCCGCCGCCATCAGCCCGCCCATGGTGGCCGGAATACCGAAGTTGGCCACCGAACCCTGGATCGGCGCGATGAAGGCGAACGATGACGCCAGAAACACCGGCACGGTAACGCGCGTGATGCCGTGGAACATCAGGGTCCCGACCCCGGCGGTAAACAGCGCCACGCTGGGGTCGAGGCCGGTGAGCAGCGGAACCAGTACCAGGGCACCGAAGGCCACGAAGAGCATCTGGGCCCCGGTGAGCAGGGTCCTGGGCAGTGAGTCGGTCGGCTTCGCCGCCGCGGTGTCGTTCATATCAGGGCTCCGGAAACGTCATGGGATGAGGTCGCGCGGCATTCTAACAGCCTGCGCACGCCCGGACGACGATCCCCCTAACCTTCCTCTTTCACCCCTGTCTCATGCTGCTCGAGGGCTTCCCCCTGAAGGTACTCTTCCAGCCGTTCCTGAGCCTGGTCGCCGAACAGGATGTCGCAGGCCTCCCGCAGGCCCGGAGAGCGACGGATGCTCGCCTCCGACACCACCAGCGACACCTTGGAACGCCGGCGCAGGAAATCCTCGAGGCGGGTGACCATCTCCCGGCGCCGGGCCTGCTCGAGCTCTACCCGCAGGTACTCGGTCCCCTCGATGAGTACCTCTGCCTGGCGCTCGTCCTGGCGGATCGCCTCGAGCATCTCGAGGGCCTGGGAACCATAGCGCCGCCATAGCCGCTGGCTGAGCGGCTCCGAGGCGTGTTCGGCGGTCATGGCGTCCAGGTCCATCAGCCGAGCCTGATGCATGAAGGCCTCGCGAACCGAGGCATCCGGCTCGCCGTACCAGCGCTGCTCCGGGTAGGGCAGCTCGACACCCAGGCCGCTCACCGCCTCGACCACCTCTTCACCCACATTCAGGCAGTCGGTGAGCTTGCCCCCGAAGATGCTGAGGTGGGCCTGCTGGCTGTCCAGGTCGATGGCATGCTTGCGCGACAGATTGAGGAAGTCGCGTTCGCCGCCGCCGCTCGGTTTCACGGCCAGCGGCCTGACGCCGCAGCGCGTGGCGATGATGTCTGACTCTGCCAGCGGCTTGGAGAGTGCCAGGCGCTTGTTGATGTTATCGAGAACGAAGCGGATGTCTTCCTCCGTCGCTCCGACCTCGGGGGTCTCGACTCGGGTATCGGTGGTACCGATGCAGGTTCTTGGCCCCATGGGAATGACGAAGAAGAGCCGCCCGTCGTCGGCGAAGAACGCCAGCACCCGACGGCTGTCGGTGAGCCGCGGCACGATCAGGTGAATGCCCTTGGAGAAGACGTGGTGGTGCTGTGTGCTCTGCCCGGCGCGCTGGTTGAGCTGGTCGACCCAGGGGCCGGCGGCATTGATCAGAACTTTCGAGCGAATCTCGAAGGTATCGCCGGTCATCACGTCCCGGGCCCGGGTGATCCAGACGCCCTCCTCCCGGCGAGACGCCAGATACTCGACATAGTTGGCCGCCACGGTGCCGAAATCCAGGGCTGCACGCACGAAATTGAAGACGAAGCGCGCGTCGTTGTCGTGCAGGTAGGCGTCCGAGTATTCGAAGCCACCCACCGCCGAACCGACGTCGATGATCGGCTCCCGGTCGTGGAGCGCAGATGGCTTGAGGTAGTGTGGCCGCCGGGTAAAGAAGCTGCCCATCAGCCAGTAGAGCCAGGTGCCCGCCCAGGGCACCAGGGGATGATGGCGAAACCCCTTGTTGATGGTGGTGAGGAAGCGAATCTCCTGCACCGATGAGGGGTAGCTCTTGATCAGGTGGTTGCGGCTGCGGCAGAGCTTGCGCACCAGGGCGAAGTCGCCGCTCTCCATGTACTTGATGCCGCCCCACACCAGATTGGAGGAGTGCATGCTGGTGCTGCCGGCAAAGTCGCCCTTGTCGATCAGCGCCACCCGAGCCCCCTTGCCGCTCATTGCAGCCGCCGCGGAGGCCCCGTTGATGCCGCCGCCGACCACCAGGACGTCGAAACAGCGCTGGGGCAGCTTGCGCAGGTTGTTCTGTCTGAGTTGCATCTCTTGCCCTTCCTGAAAGCCCTTCCTGAAAACAAAGGGCCCCGCTCGGCATGACCGAGCGGGGCCTGAGTCCCGTTCGGGCAACCGGTCACACGTTGCTGTTTCCCGGTATTGTCGGGAGGTTGGCGGGCGCCAGGCGCCCGCCAGTCGCCTGTTACCGTGTGCCAGCCGCCATCCACGCCTCCATCATCTCGTCATAGGGAATGGTGGTGCCCTGGGGCATCTCGTTGTCGAGCTTCGCCTTGGGCGACCCCGGCTGGGAGAGCCAGTACTCGGCGTCCCGTTCCTCGTTAAGCTGCGGCGCATAGACCTCGAACACCCCGGCACGGGCCAGACGCGCCATGACGCTGTCCATGTCGCTGGCCAGGTTGTCTAGCCCCTCCTGTGGGGAGATCTCACCGCTGATGACCGGGGCGAGGTTCTGCCACCACAGCGGTGCCATGCGCGGGTAGTCGGGCACGTTGGTCCCGGTCGGCGTCCAGTTGGACTCGTTGGGGCTGCGGTAGAACTCCACCAGGCCGCCCAGTTTCGGCGCCATCTCGGTCATCTGCTCGGAGAAGATGTCGGACTCGCGAATCGGCGTCAGGCCGGCCATCAGCTTCTCCAGCGAAACGCTCTTGGCCACGGTGAACTGACCGAACAGCCAGGCGGCGGTCCGACGGTCCTCGGGGGTCGAGTCGAAGAAGGTCCAGGAGCCCACGTCCTGGTACCCCACCTTCATGCCCTCCTCCCAGTAGGGACCGGTAGGCGACGGCGCCATGCGCCACAGCGGATTACCCTCGTCATCGGTCACCGGCAGGCCGGGGTCGGTCATGTCGGCGGTGAAGGCCGTATACCAGAAGATCTGCTGGGCGATCTGGCCCTGGGCGGGCACCGGGCCGGCTTCACCGAAGGTCATGCCCTGGGCCTCTTCGGGGGCGAAGTCGCGGAGCCAGTCCACCGCCTTCTGCATGGCGAAGACCGAGGCCGGGGCGTTGGTGCCACCGCCACGGGTCACGCTGGCCCCCACCGGGCGGCTCTCCTCGTCGACACGGATGCCCCAGTCATCTACCGGGTTGCCGAAGGGCACGCCCGGGCTGCCCATGCCGGCCATGGAGAGCCAGGAGTCGTGGAAGCGCCAGCCCAGCGACGGGTCCCGACGGCCGTAGTCCATATGGCCATAGACGCGGGTGCCGTCGATCTCGCCGACGTGCTCGCTGAAGAACTCGGCGATCTCCTCGTAGGCCGTCCAGTTGGTGGGCACGCCCAGGTCGTAGCCGTAGATGTCCCGGAACTGCTCCTGGAGGTCCTCACGCTGGAACCAGTCGTAACGGAACCAGTAGAGGTTGGCGAACTGCTGGGCGGGCAGCTGGTAGATGCTGCCGTCCGGGCCGGTGGTGTACTGGATGCCGATGAAGTCGTCGAGGTCCAGGGTGGGCAGGGTAAAATCGGCCCACTCGTTCTCCATCGCCTCGGAGAGATTGATGGTGGTGCCGTAGCGGATGTGGGTGCCGATGGCATCGGAGTCGTTGATGAAGCCGTCATAGATGTTGCGACCCGACTGCATCTGGGTCTGCATGTTGTTGACCAGATCCCCCTCGCCGATGATGTTGTGGGTGACGTTGATCCCGGTCAGCTCGCTGAAGGCGGTTGCCAGCACGTCTCGTTCGAAGACGTGGGTGGTGAGGCCCTCGGCGACGGTGTTGATGGACATGCCGCGGAACGGTTCCGCCGCCTCGGCAAACCAGAGCAGCTCCTCGATCTGTTCCTCGCGGGTCAGCGTCGAGTTCTGGAAATGTTCGTCGACCAGTCGCTCGGCAATAGCGCGGGCATCATGGTTGTCGGCGTGCAGGGCACTGCTTGCCAGCATGACACCGGCAGCCAGTAGAGAGAGTCGCATTGTTGTCGCTTTCATATTGACCTCTTCGGTTGTGATGGCTCGTCCATGAACGTTATTGCATTCGGCTCCATGCGTTTCTGTCAGCCCCAGCGCATCAGGATCAGCAGCCACAGGATCGAGATGCCCAGGGCCAGCCAGAGACTGAGTGAGGTAAAGCCCACCACCATCAGGTGGATGTAGGCGGCGCAGAGCAGCCCGATAAAGAGCCGGTCACCGCGGGTGGTGGCGATGGGCAGGAAGCCCTTGCGCTCGATGGTCGGCGAGGCGAGCTCCCAGGCCGTCATTCCCACCAGAATGGCGGCAATGGCGGAGAAGAAGATCGCGGTGGGCGTGGTCCATACCATCCATTCCATGACGCTTTCCTCCTCAGGTACGGCCCAGGGCAAAGCCCTTGGCAATGTGGTTGCGGACGAAGTAGACCACCACGATACCCGGCAGAATGGTCAGTACCCCGGCGGCAGAGAGCGCCCCCCAGTCGATGCCCGAGGCCCCCTTGGTCTGGGTCATCACCGAGCCGATGGGCTGGGCGCCGGTGGACGTCAGGGTGCTGGCCAACAGCAGCTCCACCCAGGAGAACATGAACAGGAAGAACAGGGTCACGCCGATGCCCGAGCTGATCATTGGGATGAAGATCTTCACGAAGAAGCGCGGAAAACTGTAGCCATCGATGAACGCCGTCTCGTCGATCTCCTTGGGCACGCTGCTCATGAAGCCCTCCAGGATCCAGATCGCCAGCGGAATATTGAACAGGCAGTGCGCCAGTGCCACGGCCACGTGGGTATCGAACAGCCCGACGGTGTAATAGAGCTGGAAATAAGGCAGCAGGAACACCGCAGGCGGCGCCATCAGGTTGGTCAGCAGCCAGAAGAACAGGTGCTTGTCGCCGATGAAACGATAGCGGCTGAAGGCGTAGGCCGCCGGCAGGGCCACGGCCAGGCTGATCAGCATGTTCATCAGCACATAGGCAATGGAGTTCACGTAGCCCATGTACCAGTTCGAGTCGGAGAAGATCTTGGCGTAATGCTCCAGGGTGAAGTCCTGGGGCCACAGAGTCAGGGCCCCCAGGATCTCGCTGTTGGACTGGAACGACATGTTGAGCAGCCAGTAGACAGGCAGCAGCACGAAGACGATGTAGACGGTCATCAGGCCACGGCGACGCCACTGGCGGGAGACCGGGCGGGCCTGGCGACGGCGTCGGGCGTCGGTCGCGGCAGCCTGCTTGCGAACCGCTTCCGGCGTGGTAGGAATCGCTTGGTTCATGTCACGCCCCCTTGTCCTGTTGCTTGTCCTTCTGGAGATTCATGATCGCCGTGTAGAACACCCAGCAGACCAGCAGGATGATCAGGAAATAGATCAGCGAGAACGCCGCCGAGGGCCCCAGGTCCTGCTGCCCGATGGCCATGGTGGTCAGCGACTGGCTGAGAAAGGTCGTGGAGTTGCCCGGCCCACCGCCGGTCAGCACAAAGGGCTCGGCATAGATCATGAAGGAGTGCATGAAGCGCAACAGGATCCCGATGACCAGTACGTTGGTGAGCTTGGGCAGCTGGATATAGCGAAACACCGCCCAGCGCGAGGCGCGATCGATCCGCGCGGCCTGGTAGTAGGCGTCCGGAATGGAACGCAGCCCGCTGTAGCAGAGCAGCGCGATCAGCGGCGTCCAGTGCCAGACATCCATCAGGATGATGGTGCCCCAGGCATCGACGGCGCTGCGGGTGATGTTGTAGCCGTAGCCAAGCTCGCGCAGCCCCCAGCCCATCAGGCCGATGTCGCCACGGGTAAATATCTGCCAGATGCTGCCCACCACGTTCCAGGGGATCAGCAGGGGCATGGTCACCAGGATCAGGATCGCCGAGGCCTGCCAGCCCTTCTTCGGCATCAGCAGGGCGATGCCGATGCCCAGCGGCACCTCGATGGCCAGCACCGTCAGTGAGAAGGCGAACTGGCGCACCAGCGCCGCCTGGAGCCCCGGGTCGTTGAGGGTGGCCTGGAACCATTCTGTGCCGGTGAAGAACCGGGTATTGGCGTCGAAGACGTCCTGGACGGAGTAGTTGACCACGGTCATCAGCGGGATGATCGCCGAGAAGGCCACCAGCAGCAGCATGGGCAGGATCAGCCACCAGGCCCGGTTGTTGTAGATCTTGTTATTCATGGGAAATCTCCACGCGGAACTCGTCGACATAGAGGCCGAGGCGCTCGATCGGAAAACGCAGCCAGGCCTTGTCGCGAGGCAGGGTGTCGTCCTCCTCGATGCGTGCCTTGAACGGGACGTCCCCCAGGCGCAACGAGAGGATCGCGTAGGTACCGAGGTCCTGAACGTCCTCCACTACCGCTTCCATGGCATCGTCGACCGGGGCGGCATGCACCTCGACGAACTCGGGCCGAATGCCCAGCTTGACGTTCACCGAGCCTGAATGGGCCACGGCGTCATGCACGACTGAAGGAACACTCAACGGCAGCGCCCCGGCCATCACGCGGCCGTCGCGGGTCTCGACCTCGAGGAAGTTCATCCCGGGGCTGCCGATGAAGTAGCCGACGAAGGTATGGTTGGGCGTCTCGAAGAGCTCGCGCGGCGTGCCGAACTGCACCACCTGCCCCTCGTACATCACCGCGATCTTGTCGGCGAAGGTCGACGCCTCGAGCTGGTCGTGGGTGACGTAGACCATGGTGATGTTGAAGCGCTGGTGGATCTCCTTGAGCTTGCGGCGCAGCTTCCACTTCAGCTGGGGATCGATGACCGTCAGCGGCTCGTCGAAGAGGATCGCCGAGACGTCGTCGCGCACCAGGCCGCGTCCCATGGAGACCTTCTGCTTCTCGTCGGCGGTGAGATTCTTGGCCTTGCGTTTCAGCTGCGGGGTCAGCTCGAGGACATCGGCCACTTCCATGACGCGTTCACGCACCTTGTCGGCGGGGGTGCCGACGTTGCGCAGCGGAAAGGCGAGGTTGTCATAGACCGTCATGGTGTCGTAGACGACCGGGAACTGGAACACCTGGGCGATGTTGCGCGCCTCGGGAGGCAGCGCATTGACCCGCTCGCCATCGAAGAGCACGTCGCCGCTTGAGGGTTCCAGCAGCCCGGAGATGATGTTGAGCAGGGTCGACTTGCCGCAGCCGGAGGGACCCAGCAGCGCATAGGCGCCGCCCTGGTGCCAGACATGGTTCATCTCGCGGATGGCGTAGTCCTCGGGCGAGGACGGCGCGGCCAGGTAGGTGTGGGCCAGACTCTTCAGAGTGATCTCGGCCATGTCATGCCCTCCCGGCGTGGGTCGGAATATGGACCACGGCACCCTGGCGGTCGAAGGCATAGACCTTGCGGGCGGGTATGTAGAGCTTGATCGCCTGACCCGGAGTGAACTCGTGGACGCCCTCGAGGTGAACGGTCAGGTGGAACAGCGCACTGGTGACGTGCAGGAAGGTCTCCGAGCCGCTGATTTCCGCCATGTCGACCTCCATCTCCACTTCGATGTCATCGGCGGAGCGCGGCAAAAGCGAGATGTGCGCCGGCCGCACCCCGAAGCGATACTCGCCGGGCGCCAGGGTGCGCAGGTCGTCGGTGAGCGGGAAGTGGACGCGCTTGTCGAAGGTCACCTCGGACCCCGAGATGATGCCGCGCATCACATTGATGGGCGGTTCGGAGAACATCTCGGCGGTAAGAATATCCAGCGGACGGTGGTAGACATCGTCGGTTCGGCCGTACTGCAGCAGACGACCCTCGTGAAGCACTGCGGTGTGGCCGCCCAGGGCCAGAGCCTCCGCCGGTTCGGTGGTGGCATAGACCGCGATGCAGTTGCGCTCGCTGAACAGGGTGCGCAACTCCTCTCGAAATTCCTCGCGCAGCTTGTAGTCGAGGTTCACCAACGGCTCGTCAAAAAGCACAACATCGGCATCCTTGACCAGTGCTCGCCCCATGGCGGTACGCTGCTGCTGCCCGCCCGACAGCTCCAGGGGCAGGCGATCGAGAAGATGTTCGATATGCAACATCTCGGCGGTTTCGCGAACCCGCCGATCGATCTCGGCCCTGCTCACCTTGGCGAGTCTCAGCGGCGAGGCGATGTTGTCGTAGACGCTCAGCGAGGGGTAGTTGATGAACTGCTGGTAGACCATGGAGACGTTGCGATGACGGACGGACACCTTGGTGACGTCCTGGCCGTTCATCAGTACGCGGCCACGGCTGGGTGCGTCGAGTCCGGCCATCAGCCTCATCAAGGTGGTCTTGCCGGCCAGGGTCCGTCCCAGCAGGACGTTGAAGGACCCGGGTTCCAGTTCGAGGTTCACATCCGCAACGTGAGTGGCGCCACCTACCGTCAGATCGATATTTTCCAGGATCAATGACATGGTGAGTCTCGGTTGTTCGTTTTTGTATGACGACGATCATGTCGACGTCCGAACACCATAGTTCAGGCGCGGTTTGATGACACCCGTGTTGTTAAACGAAAATACAGGATGAATGGCCCGCGAGGCGCAAACAAGATACAAGTAATTGATATTTCTGTATTTTAAGAGGAATTATACTTTAGGCGAAACGGAGGCGACTTGAGGGGAAATGAAAAGCAGAGACGGCCGTGTTCGGGTATGAACACGACCGTCTGGGGGTACGCCCGGGTGGCGCCGAGGGCGGGTGAGGCTCAGCGTGTGCCGAAGATCTTGTCGCCGGCATCTCCCAGGCCGGGCACGATGTAGCCGTTCTCGTCCAGGTGGTCGTCCACCCCCGCGGTATAGATCTCGATGTCAGGATAGGCGTCCTGGACGCGCTTGATGCCCTCGGGGGCCGCCACCAGCACGATCACCTTCATGTGCTTGCAGCCACGCTCGCGCAGCATGTCCAGGGTCGCCACCATGGTGCCGCCGGTGGCCAGCATCGGGTCGATGACGATGGCCATGCGCTCGTCCAGGTCGTTGGCAAACTTGGCGAAGTAGGGGACCGGCTCGAGGGTCTCCTCGTCGCGGTAGAGCCCCACCACGCTGATCCGCGCGCTGGGAATCAGGTCGGTCACCCCGTCGAGCATGCCCAGGCCGGCGCGCAGGATCGGCACGATGGTGACCTTCTTGCCCTTGAGCAGCTGCACCGGGATCTTGTTGCCGCTCCAGCCGTCGATCTCCTGGGTCTGCAGCTCCAGGTCCTGGGTCGCCTCGTAGGTCAGCAGCTTTGCCAGCTCTCCGGCCAGCTCACGGAAACTCTTGGTGCTGATGCCGGCTTCGCGCATCAGGCCCAGCTTGTGCTGGACCAGGGGATGCTGGATGGCGTGGACGCTCATGGGCAGGACCTCTTCACTCTTCGGGGCGGCGGGAGACAGTACCGATCCTGGTCGCATGGACCGGGCCGGCAAATTGGAGGCAATTCTACCCGCATCCCGCTCTGAGGTTAAGGCGTCTCCGGCAGCTGCCAGTCGATGGGCGCGCGGCCATGCTCGACAAGAAAGACGTTGGCTCGGGAGAAGTGGTGGTTGCCGAAGAAGCCGCGATGGGCGGAGAGCGGCGAGGGGTGCGGCGATTCCAGCACCAGATGCCGGGAGGCATCGATCAGCGCCTTCTTCTGGCGGGCATGGCTGCCCCACAGCAGGAACACCGAGGGCTCGGCGTGTTCGCTGACGGCAGCGATGGCGCGATCGGTGAAGGTTTCCCAGCCCTGGCCGCGATGCGACCCGGCATTCCCCTGCTCCACCGTCAGCGAGGCGTTGAGCAGCAGTACCCCCTGGCGAGCCCAGTGCTCAAGGTTGCCGTGGACCACCGGCCGGAAGGCCACATCTGCCGCCAGCTCCTTGTAGATGTTGGCAAGAGACGGCGGCACGCGCACGCCCTCGCGCACCGAGAAGCAGAGCCCATGGGCCTGGTTCGGCCCGTGGTAAGGGTCCTGGCCGAGGATTACCACCTTGACGGCATTCAGCGGGGTGAGATCGAAGGCGCGAAACCACTCTGAAGAGTGCGGGTAGATCACCTTCCTGGCGGCCTTCTCGGCGGCCAGGAAATCGCGCAGCGCCCTCATGTAGGGCGCCTCGAACTCGTCGCCCAGCCACTGCTGCCAGCTATCGGAGAGCGGACAGGCCATGGGTCAGCGCTTCGCCTGGTCGACCAGCGGCTCGACGTAGGCCACCCCCATGTCCCAGGGGAACTGGATCCAGCAGTCCTGTGCCACTTCGGTGAGGTACTGGTCCACCAGCGGCTTGCCCTCGGGCTTGGCATAGACGGTGACGAAGTGGGCCCTGGGCAGCAGCTCGCGCACCTTGCGCGCGGTCTTTCCGGTATCTACCAGGTCGTCCACCAGCAGCCAGCCGTCGCCATCATGATCGACACCCTTGAGCAGATCGAGTCCGCCCTGATCCATGTGGTCGTAGCTCTTGATGCAGACGGTATCGATCAGCCGCACGTTGAGCTCACGGGCGATCAGGGCCGCAGGAATCAGCCCCCCGCGGGTGATCGCGACAATGCCCTTGAAGTCGCGCTCCACCAGCTGGTGGCAGAGCTCGCGAACATCGCGATGCAGCTGGTCCCAGGAGACGGTGAAGTGCTTGTGGTAGCGGTTGCTGGTCATGGGGTCACTCGTCCTCGGTAAAGGAACAGACGGCGAAGACGCTGTAGCCCGCCTCGTGGATACGTCGGGAACCGCCCAGGTCCGGCAGATCAACGATGGTGGCGGTCTCCACCACCTGACCGCCGCTGCGGGTGATCAGCTTGGCGGCGGCCAGCATGGTGCCCCCGGTGGCGACCAGGTCATCGACGATCAGGATGCGGTCCCCCTGCTGGAAGGCGTCGGAATGAAGCTCCACCTCGGCCTCGCCGTACTCCAGGGTGTAGGTCTCGCTGATGGTGCGGAACGGCAGCTTGCCCTTCTTGCGCACCGGTACGAAGCTACAGCCCAGCTCGTAGGCCAGCGGCGCGCCGACGATGAAACCGCGGGCATCGATGGCGGCGATGGCGTCGAGGTCCATCTCCTGATAACGGTGGACGAAGCTGTCGATCAGCTTGCGGAAGGCCGCGCTGTTCTGCAGCAGCGGCGTGATGTCGCGGAAGTTGACCCCCGGCTGCGGCCAGTCGGGGACGGTGCGGATCACGGACTTGATGTAGTCGCCGTAGATGCTCATCGATTCGGGTCTCGCTGAGTGGGTGCAGTCAATGGATCAGTCGAGGAACAGGAACTTGGCCGCGAACAGCAGCGCCAGGACGATCACCGCGGGGTTCAGGTCCTTGAAGCGACCGGAGAGAGTCTTGATGGCAGCGTAGCTGATGAAGCCCAGCGCGATGCCCTCGGCGATGGAGAAGGTCAGCGGCATTGCCAGGGCGGCGATCAGCACCGGCGCGGCATCGGTGGGATCTTCCCAGTTGGCATGGGCCAGGCTGCCGGCCATCAGCACCGCCACGTAGAGCAGCGCTCCCGCAGTAGCATAGGCGGGGATGGAGCCCGCCAATGGCGCGAAGAACAGGCTGATCAGGAACAGCGCGGCCACCACCACGGCGGTCAGGCCGGTGCGTCCACCGGAGGCGATGCCGGCGGTGGACTCGATGTAGCTGGTGGTCGTCGAGGTGCCGAGCACAGCGCCGGCCATGGAGGCGCCGCTGTCGGCCATCATGGCGCGGCCGATGCGCGGCAGCTTGCCGTCCTTGTCGAGCAGCTTGCCGCGATGGGCCACGCCCACCAGGGTGCCGGAGGTGTCGAAGAGGTCGACGAACAGGAAGGCAAAGATCACGCTGAGCATGGCGATGTCCAGGGCGCCCCACAGGTCAAGCGCCATGAAGGTGGGCGCGATGGAGGGCGGCATCGACATCAGACCGCCGTACTCGTTGTGGCCCAGCAGTATGGCGATCACGGTGATGCCCAGGATGCCGATCATCACCGCCCCGGTGACCTTGAGGTAGGCCAGCGCGGTGATCACGAAGAAGCCGAGCAGCGCATAGATGGCGGGCGGCTGGGAAAGATCGCCGAGTGCCACATAGGTCGCCGGGTTGGCGACCACGATGCCGGCATTCTTCAGGGCGATCATCGCCAGGAACAGACCGATCCCGGCGGCGATCCCCAGGCGCAGGGAGAGCGGAATGGAGTTGATGATCCACTCGCGCACCTTGAAGATGCTGAGCAGGAAGAAGCAGAGACCGGAAAAGAAGACCGCGCCGAGGGCCGCCTCCCAGGTGTAGCCCATGCCGAGCACGACGCCATAGGTGAAGAAGGCGTTGAGCCCCATGCCCGGGGCCTGGGCGATGGGGTAGTTGGCCCACAGCCCCATGATCAGACAGCCGATGGCTGCGGCCAGGCAGGTGGCGACGAAGACCGCGCCGTAGTCCATGCCCGCCTCTGAGAGGATGCTGGGATTGACGAAGATGATGTAGGCCATGGTCAGGAAGGTGGTGATCCCGGCGATGACCTCGGTCTTCACGTTGGTATTGTTTTCTGCCAGCTTGAACTGGTTATCGATCAGGCGTTTCAGCATGGGGCTCGATTCCTGCGCGCGTGGACGGGGCGGTGGTCCTTGGGGGTGCGAGAAAGGTCGCGAGAAAAGCGGCCTATGGTACGCATATCTCTGACAGGATGCGATATGTCCACAGGCAGCCGGCTCACACTGTATAAGCAACTCGTGGGCCAACCGCCACCCAAGCTACCAACGCCGACCGGACGAAGCGGCCGGCCGCGGGACGGGCTCAGAATCCGCGGGTCGCCAGCACTCTCTCGACGGTCTCCACGATGGCCTGGGTCTGGGGATCGATCTCGATGTTGACGTGGTCGCCGGGCACCCGGTCCACCAGGGTGGTGCGAGCCAGGGTCTCGGGGATCAGATTGACGCAGAAGCGCGGCCCGTGGCCGGCACTGGCCGGTCGCACTTCGCCGATGGTCAGGCTGATGCCGTCGACGCCGATGTAGCCCTTGTCGAACAGGAAGCGTCCCAGGCCGTGGGGCAATTCAAACCACAGGCGGCGGTTATTGGGTGCCTCATCGAGCTCCACCAGCTCGGCCACGGCCATCACATGGCCGGACATCGAATGCCCGCCGATCTCGTCACCGAAGCGCGCGGCACGCTCGATATTGACGCGACTTCCCACCGTCACTGCACCAAGATTGGTCACTCGCAGCGTCTCGCGCATCAGGTCGAAGCTGACCCGCTTGCCCTCGATGGCGCTCACCGTCAGGCAGACCCCGTTGTGGGCCACCGAGGCCCCGATCTCGAGGCCCTTGCGCAGGGCCTTGGGCAAGGCGATGACATGGGTGCGAAACAGCTCTGCCTCTTCGATGGCAACCACCTTGGCGGTGCCCTGCACGATCCCGGTGAACATGGCGTCTCCTCGACTGCGGGGGCCCCGAACGGAGCCAAGGGTCAAGAGTGTAGAGAACTCTCCCCTGTCGCGTCCACGTCGATGCCCGCCACTTCAGAACTTTCCCCTCCACAATTCTGATGTACAGAAAATCGATCTGGCAATGAGCCTACTTGCCCACAACAACGCCCATGGCGATTGACAGCCGCGGCCGCCGCGCCTAGTCTTTCCTGCCACATTGAACGGCGCCGATTTGACCCCGGCTTGCGGGCGCCCGCGCATTGGCACGCTCTTCAGGCGGCCAGGGCGTGAAGTGCAGCTAAAAGGGTGTGTCCAGCGTTGATGGCCACCCGCCAGGGTGGCCTTTTTCTTGCCCTGCCCCGCCACGCCCGACTCGGCGCCCCGCTCGCGGTGCTTCCATGATCCGACTCCACAACGTATCCAAGATCTACCCCCTCAAGGGCCGGCGCGGCGGCAGCCCGCGGACCATCCAGGCGCTCAAGGACATCAATTTCCACGTCCCCGCCGGGCAGGTCCACGGCGTGATCGGCCTCTCAGGCGCCGGCAAGTCGACCCTGATCCGCTGCATCAACCTGCTGGAGCGCCCCACCACCGGCAGCGTCAGCGTGGACGGCCAGGAGCTCACCGGACTGTCGCGCCAGGCGCTCAACCAGGCTCGCCATCGCATCGGCATGATCTTCCAGCACTTCAATCTGCTCACCAACCGCACGGTGTTCGCCAATGTGGCCCTGCCGCTGGAGCTGATGGGCATGAAGCGTGCCGAAATACATCAACGGGTCACGCCGCTGCTGGAACTGGTCGGACTCGCCGACAAGGCCAGGCAGTATCCGGCCCAGCTTTCCGGCGGCCAGAAGCAGCGCGTGGCCATCGCCCGGGCCCTGGCCAGCCGCCCCAAGGTGCTGCTCTGTGACGAGGCCACCTCGGCCCTGGACCCGCAGACCACCGGCTCGATCCTGGCCCTGCTGCGCGACATCAATCACAAGCTCGGCCTGACCATCCTGCTGATCACCCACGAGATGGAGGTGGTCAAGTCGATCTGCCACCGGGTCAGCCTGATCTCCGACGGCGAGCTGGTGGAAGAGGCGGACGTCGGCGATTTCTTCACCGCCCCCCGGACGCAGTTGGGAAGGGAGTTCCTCAACGACTTCCTTCAGCTGGAACCGCCCCGGTCGCTTTTCGAGCGCCTGGACGCGACCCCCGGCGAACGCACCCACCCGGTAGTGCGCCTGGCCTTCTCGGGAGACGCCGTGTCCACCCCGCTGATCTCTCGGCTGGCCCGGGAGTGCGGTGTCGACGTCAGCATCCTGCAGGCCAAGGTGGAATCGATCCAGGAACGCACCCTGGGGCTGATGATCGCCGAACTGATGGGCCCCCCGGCGAAGACCCGCGAGGCCATCGACTACCTAGAATCCCATGATCTACACGTGGAGGTGCTCGGCCATGTCCAGCGCGATGATTGACCTGATCCTGAGAGCCACCCTCGACACCCTCTACATGGTGGCCATCTCCGGGGTGATCGCGGCCCTGGTGGGCATCCCCCTGGGCGTACTGCTCTACGTGACTCGCCCCGGCCAGGTGCTGGCCCAGCCGGCGGTAAACGGCGTGCTCGGCATCGTCACCAACATCGGCCGCTCGATCCCCTTCATCATCCTGATGGTGGCGATCATCCCCTTCACGCGCATGCTGGTGGGAACGTCCATCGGCACCAATGCCGCCGCGGTCCCGCTGACCATCGCCGCCATCCCCTTCATCGCCCGCCTGGTCGAAGGCGCGCTCAACGAGATCAATCCCGGCCTGGTGGAGGCCGCCCAGTCCATGGGCGCCACCCCGTGGCAGATCATCACTCGCGTGCTGCTGCCCGAGGCCCGCGGCGGCATCTTCACCGCCATGACCGTCACCCTGGTGACCCTGGTGAGCTATTCGGCCATGGCCGGCGCCGTGGGTGGCGGCGGCCTCGGCGACCTGGGCATACGCTACGGCTACAACCGCTTCAACCCCACCGTCATGATGATCACCGTGGCGATACTGGTGGTGATGGTCCAGGGCTTCCAGAGCCTGGGGGATTACCTGGTCCGCAAGAGCGATCACAAATAGCCAAAAGCTATTTATATTTCGTTTTTTATTCCGTTATCATCTTATCATCACTACTGGAGACTCCCCATGCGCAAGACACTGCTTTCCACCCTGCTCGCCTCCGGCCTGGCCCTGAGCGCAGGCGCCGTCCTCGCCGATGAGCACCGTCTCAAGGTGGGCACCGTGGCCGGCCCCGAGACCGACGTCATGCAGGTGGCCGCCGAGATCGCCCTGCGCGAGTACGGCCTGACCATCGAGATCATCGAATTCACCGATTACGTGACCCCCAATGCCGCCCTGGCCGACGGCAGCCTGGACGCCAACGCCTACCAGCACCAGCCCTACCTGCAGGCGATGGTCAGCGACCGTGGCTACGATCTTGCCATCGCCGGGCTCACCTTCGTCTACCCGATCGGCGCCTACTCCGAGAAGTACGCCAGCGTCGACGAGCTGCCCGAACGGGCCCAGATCGCCCTGCCCAACGACCCCTCCAACGAGGGCCGCTCGCTGATCCTGATGCACAACGAGGGGTTGATCCAGCTCGACGACCCAAGCAACCTCGAAGCCACTCCGCTCAACGTGGTGGAAAACCCGCGCAACTTCCGCTTCCGGGAGATCGAGGCCGCCCAGCTGCCCCGCGTGCTGCCGGACGTGGACATGGCCTTCATCAACAACACCTTCGCCCAGCCCGCCGGCCTGAGCCTGGACGACGCCCTGATCAAGGAAGGGCCGGAATCGCCCTACGTCAACCTGATCGCCGTGCGTGGTGGCGACCAGGAGCGCGAGGCGATCCAGCAACTGGTTCGCGCCTACCAGACCGAGGAAGTGAAGGCCAAGGCGGCCGAGCTGTTCGGGCCGGCGGCGGTCCCCGGCTGGGAATAACAGGGTGACGGCCGACTATCCCCTGCTCCTCCGCCAGCTCGCGGCCCTGCTCGATACCCGCGACTGGCTGACCAACAGCGCCCAGACCTGCGCCTTCCTGATGGAGGCGATTCCCGATTTGAACTGGGCAGGTTTCTACCTGCATCGAATGCCCGAGACGCTCTGCCTCGGACCCTTCCAGGGCAAGCCGGCCTGCCACCCCATCCCCTTCGCCAAGGGGGTGTGTGGCGCGGCGGCACGCACCCGCCGGACCCAGCGCATCGACGACGTCCACGCCGTCGCCGACCATATCGCCTGCGATGCCGCCTCCCGCGCAGAGCTGGTCGTTCCCATCGTGGTGGACGATCAGCTGTGGGGGGTGCTCGACCTGGACAGCCCGATTCAGGGACGCTTCAGCGAGGCAGATCAGGCCGGCATCGAGGCGCTGGTCCGCGTGTTCATGGACCGTTCCGATCTCGTGGAACGCGCCTAGCGGGCGCATTCGAAAGACGCCCACAGCAAATTGCCCCCGCAGACTGACTGCGGGGGCAATTCGGTATCTGTCTGGTAGGACCAGGCGGATTTGAACCGCCGACCTCCACGATGTCAACGTGGCGCTCTAACCAACTGAGCTATGGTCCTGCTGTAACGTGAGGCGAGGCTGGTAGGACCAGGCGGATTTGAACCGCCGACCTCCACGATGTCAACGTGGCGCTCTAACCAACTGAGCTATGGTCCTGCATTCAGCTTTCTGCGGCGACCGAGGCATCATTCGTCCCGGCGACGGATGCATATCCTACCGATTCCGCTGGATTTTGCAAGCCTTCAGCGATCACTTTTGACCCGTTCCACCGCTTCCTGCCAGCCGTCGTAGAGCCTCTCGCGCTCCGCCGCCTCCATCTGCGGCGTGAAACGTCGCTCGCACTGCCAGAGCTCGGCGATCTCGTCGAGGTCGCGGTACCAGCCGAGGCGCAGACCGGCCAGGTAGGCGGCACCCAGGGCGGTAGTCTCGAGCACCGTGGGCCGGTCCACGGCCTGCCCCAGCATGTCGGCGAGAAACTGCATCACCCAGTTGTTGGCCACCATGCCACCATCCACGCGCAGAATGTCGGGCTCCGCGTCCATGTCGTCGCTCATGCAGGCCTGCAGGTCGCGAGTCTGGTAGCAGACCGCCTGAAGCCCGGCGGCCACGATCTCGGCGATGCCGGTGTCCCGGGTCAGACCGAAGATCGCCCCTCGCGCCTTGGGATCCCAGTGGGGGGCACCGAGCCCGGTGAAGGCGGGCACGAGATAGACGCTGTGACCGCTGCGCGTATTGCGAGCCAACGCCTCGGTTTCAGCGGCGTCGGCGAAGAGCTGAAGGCCGTCGCGCAGCCACTGCACCGTGGCACCGGCCACGAAGATGCTCCCCTCCATGGCGTAGGTGGTCCTGCCCCCGATGCGATAGCCCACGGTGGTCAGCAACCGGTTACGCGAAAGCTCGGCCTTGTCGCCGGTGTTGACGATCATGAAGCAGCCGGTGCCGTAGGTGCTCTTGCCCATACCGGGGGAAAAGCAGGCCTGGCCGACCAGCGCTGCCTGCTGGTCGCCGGCGACCCCCGCGATGGGCAGTTCGGCGCCCAGCCACTCGGCATCGACCACGCCGAAGTCATCGCTGGAGTCCTTCACCTCTGGCAGCAATGATTCGGGAATGTCGAACAGCTCGAGCAGTACCGGATCCCAGCGCTGTTCATGGATATTGAACAGCGCGGTGCGCGACGCATTGGTGGCATCGGTGGCATGTACCTTGCCTCCGGTGAGCCGCCAGATCAGGAAGGTATCGACGGTGCCGAAGGCCAGCTCACCGCGTTCGGCACGTTCCCGCGCGCCTTCCACGTTATCGAGGATCCAGGTCAGCTTGGTGGCCGAGAAGTAGGGGTCGATGAGCAGCCCCGTTCGCGCCTGAACCTCTCCCAGGTGCCCGGCCTCTCTCAGCTGCTCACAAACATCGGCGGTGCGACGATCCTGCCAGACGATAGCGTTGTAGAGCGGCTCTCCGGTCTCGCGATCCCATACCAGAGTGGTCTCCCGCTGATTGGTGATCCCCACGCCGATGACAGGGCCGAGTCCCACGCCGGCCCGTTCGATGGCCTCGCGGCAGGTGGTCAGGACGGTAGACCAGATCGACTCCGGGTCATGCTCGACCCAGCCGTCGCTGGGGAAGATCTGGGGAAACTCCCGTTGCGAAGACGCGATGTTGTGACCTTCTCGATCGAAGAGGATGGCGCGCGAGCTGGTGGTGCCCTGATCAATGGCAAGCAGATAATCGGCCATGGAGGCTCCTGTCATGATTTATTGTATGTTCGTTTGTGATCACCAAGAGTACTCCAGCATGTTCGGAATTCTCTGCTACCTTGGTCGGATACGGACAGATCGGCGGCTGCCGAAGGCGGCGATCATCGCCTACAATGGCGACATCACAAGGAGTCAGCATGAACCAGCAGCAGCGACAGGAAGCCATCGTCGACCTGGTACGCCGACAGGGATATGCCAGCATCGAACAGCTGACCGAGCATTTCACGGTCACCCCCCAGACGATTCGCCGCGACCTCAACGCCCTGGCGGAAGAGGGGCTGATCCGTCGCGTCCACGGCGGTGCCGGCCTGGAGTCGAGTACCGTCAACACCGCCTACAGCACCCGCAAGACCCTCAACCTCGACGCCAAGCAACGCATCGCTGCAATGCTGGCCCGCCATATCCCCGACGGCTCCTCGCTGTTCATCAATATCGGTACCAGCAACGAGGTGGTGGCCGAGGCCCTGCTGGAGCATCGCGACCTCGAGGTGATCACCAACAACCTCAACGTGGCCGCCATCCTTCAGCACAAGGAGGACTTCAACGTGATCATCGCGGGCGGCCAGGTCCGCTCCCGTGACGGCGGGATCATCGGTGAGGCCACCATCGACTTCATCAACCAGTTCAAGGTCGACTACGGCATCATCGGCATCAGCGGCATCGACGAGGATGGCTCGCTGCTGGAGTTCGACTATCAGGAGGTACGCGTCGCCCAGGCCATCATCCGCAACTCCCGCCAGGTCTACCTTGCCGCCGACCACTCCAAGTTCCATCGCAACCCCTCGGTGCGCCAGGGCAACGTTTCCCAGATTGGCGCCCTGTTCACCGACCGTCGCCCGCCCCAGGCGATCTGTCAGCTGATGGCCAGCCACGACGTGATGCTGCATATCGCCGACTGACGCTCCACCGGTCTCGCCAACGGTTAAAACCGCGCCTCACCGAGCGTTGGTCCGCATGAACCGAACATGCGAGGGCGGAATGCCGCCGGCATCATGTTCGTATTCGAATTCCATATGTTCGCATACGATCGAAAAACGTGGGGAATGTGATCAGATGAGGGTCGAAGTCATCGACCACCGCGCATGGCGACAGTCGTGCTGACCCGTCGGGTAAAGTGATTGACACCGCTTTGGCACAAAACCTAGATTGAAGAGCGATCCTTCGGATGCGCTCACCCCCGTGTGGGGCCTGTCGTGTTTCGAGCATCGCCATGTCGACTCAACAACAACAAGTGAGAGGCACGCCATGCAAACCGTTCCCGTGGTTTCAGACAGCACGTCGCGTTCCGTTTCAACAGATGTTCCGAAAAGGCTTCCCCTGACCGCCCTGGCGGCGTCTGCCCTGCTGCCGCTATCGATGCTGCTGGCCGCTCCGGCACTGGCCGATTGCCCCCGTGGCGCCCTGGACGCCATCTACTGCGACGAGGATGGCGACATGGTCGCGGATCTGCCCGTCGACGAGTCCCAGTGGGCCAATCCCGACACCCTGATCTTCGCCTACACCCCGGTGGAAGACCCCGCCATCTACTCGGATATCTGGCAGCCGTTCATCGACCACCTCGAGGAAGTGACCGAGCGCAACGTGCGCTTCTTCGCCGTGCAGTCCAATGCCGCTCAGGTCGAGGCCATGCGCAGCGGTCGCCTCCACATCGCCGGCTTCTCCACCGGCCCGACGCCCTTCGCCGTCAACCTGGCCGGCGCCGTGCCCTTCGCCCTGATGGGCTCCGACGACGGCCAGTTCGGCTACACCCTGCAGGTCTATACCCACGTCGACTCCGGCATCGACGAACTTGCCGACCTGGCCGGAAAGCGGGTGGCACATACCTCGCCAACCTCCAACTCCGGCAACCTCGCCCCGAGAGCACTCTTCCCCGAGCTCGGCATCGTCCCCGACGAAGACTACGAGGTGGTCTATTCCGGCAGCCACGACCAGTCGATGCTCGGCGTGGTGGCACGCGACTACGACGCGGCCCCGGTGGCCTCCGAGGTGGTCGAGCGCATGGCGGCCCGCGGCCTCTACGACGAGGAGGACGTCAAGATCATCTACGAGACCGACGCCTTCCCCACCACCTCCTACAACTACGCCCACAACCTGCATCCGGACCTGGTCGAGAAGATCAAAGACGCCTTCTTCAGCTTCGATTTCGTCGGCACGGCACTCGGCGACGAATTCGAGGGGGTCGAGAAGTTCATTCCGATCAACTACAGGGACAACTGGCAGGTCATCCGCACCATCCAGGCGGCCAACGACGTTCGCTACACCCGCGAAGGCCTGGAGTGACGTCCGCTGCCTCCGGCCAACCGGGGGCAGCACCGCTCGCAACCCGTCATCGGCGAGGTGGATGAATGCTGGAAATCTCGAAGCTGGTCAAACGCTACGGCCGTGACGAACCGGTTCTCAAGGAACTCGACCTGAGGGTGGAGGGCAGCAGCGTGGTGGCCATCGTCGGTGCCTCCGGAGCCGGCAAGAGCACCATGTTGCGCTGTATCAATCGCCTGGTGGAACCCACCTCTGGATCGATCCGGCTCAACGGCACCGAGCTGGTAACGCTCAAGGGGGCGGCGCTGCGGCGCGCTCGCCGCAAGATCGGCATGGTCTTCCAGGGCTTCAACCTGATCGACCGGCTCACGGTCATGGAGAACGTGCTGGCCGGCCGACTCGGCTACGTGAACCTCTACCAGGCGATCGCCCGTCGCTATCCCCGCGAGGACATCGAGCGAGCCTTCTCGCTGATGGAGCGGGTGGGCATCGCCCACTATGCCAACAAGCGAGCCGATGCCCTCTCCGGGGGCGAGCGCCAGCGCGTCGGCGTGGTGCGGGCGCTGATGCAGGAACCAGCGGTGCTGCTCGCCGACGAGCCCACCGCGTCCCTGGACCCCCGCACCTCCGAGCAGATCATGATCCTGCTGCAGAGCCTGGCGAGCGAATTGTCGCTGCCGGTGCTGATCAACATCCACAACGTCGCCCAGGCCAGGACCTACACCGAGCGGATCGTCGGCCTGCGCCACGGCAAGATGATCTTCGATGGCACCCCCGGAGAGTTCACCCGAGACGCCCTGGACGCCATCTACGGCGGCATTGAGTCCCCCGATGAAGAGCCGACGGCATCGTCCGCGCACTCCTCCGTCCGGGCCAGTCGAGGTGTGCCCCATGACCCGGCATAAGCGCGAGGAGATCGCTCCGCGGACCTGGCGCAAGCCACCGTTCATCGCCAACCCCTGGCTGCGCTATGGCCTTTGGCTCGTCCTGGTCGTCTATCTCGTCTGGGCCTTTGGCAGCCTGCCGTTCAACTGGGCGCGCATCGGCGAGGGCCTGCCCCGGGCCGCACGCATCTTCGGCGGCGGCTTCCCCCCCAGCTTCGAGCGCGGCGCCCTGATGCTGACCGGGTTCAAGGAGAGCTTCCAGATTGCCATCCTGGCGACCCTGCTCGGCGTGATGCTGTCGATTCCCTTCGCGGTGATGGCGGCACGCAACGTTGCCCCCTTGCCGGTCTATCTGTTCGGCCGCGCGGTGATCATCATCTCGCGCAGCTTCCACCCGGTGATCGTCGCCATCCTCTTCGTCGCCGCGGTGGGCTTCGGCCCGCTGGCCGGCATCCTGACCCTGACGCTCTACTCCATCGGCTTCGTCGGCAAGCTGCTCGCCGAGGAGATCGAAGAGATCGACTGGGGCCAGGTGGAAGCGATGCGCGCTACCGGGGCCGGCTACCTGGCGACACTCTTCTACGCGGTGTTCCCGCAGATTCTGCCCCGCCAGATCGGTCTCTCCATGTACCAGCTTGACAGCAACCTGCGTGCCTCGGCCGTGGTGGGGATCGTCGGGGCCGGCGGCATCGGTGGCACCCTGATGAACGCCTTCGGGCGCTACGACTATGATTTCGCCTTCGCCATCCTGTTGATCATCATCGCGGTGATCCTGGTCAGCGAGGGCATCAGCGGCTGGGTAAGGAAGAAGATATGGTAGATCACGCCGGCGCCCTGGCCGACCGCGTATGGCAGCGCTACGACCGCCGGGAGCGCCTGACCCGCTATGCCGTGCTGCTGGTGACGCTGATGGTCGTCGTCTGGGCGGTACGGGATATCGACATCTTCTGGCCCTGGGTCTGGGATGCGCCCAACCAGATCTCGAGCCTCGGGGCGCGGATGTGGCCGCCGGATCCCAGGGGCCTCGGGCAGATCCTGAATGCCATGGTCGAGACGGTACACATCGCCACCCTGGCGACACTGCTGACGATCTTCGTCGCCCTGCCGGTCTCCTACATCGCCGCCCAAAATACCACCCCCAATCGCGCCTGCCTGTGGCTGGGACGCTTCATCCTGGTGTCGAGCCGTTCGGTCAACACCATCATCTGGGCCCTGCTGTTCGTGGCGATCTTCGGCCCCGGGGTGCTGGCGGGGATACTCGCGATCATGTTCCGATCGATCGGCTTCATCGGCAAGCTGATGGGCGAGGCGATCGAGGAGATCGACCGCCACCCGGTGGAGGCCATGGAGGCCACCGGGGCCTCCAAGCTCAAGGTGATCGCCTACGCCGTGGTGCCCCAGGTGATGCCGGCCTTCTTCGCCATCGTCATCCTGCGCTGGGACATCAACATCCGCGAGTCCACGGTGCTGGGGCTGGTGGGGGCCGGCGGTATCGGGGTACTGCTGCAGGGGGCCATCGACACCTTCGCCTGGCCCACCGTGGCCACCATTCTGATCGCCATTGTCGCCCTGGTGCTGCTCGGCGAGGCGATCACCAGCCTGCTGCGTCGCAAGGTGATGTGAGCCACTCGGGTCAGTCAGGCTTCTGCGGAATGCCACCCCGGGTCAGGGCCGCCGGGTCCAGCAGGCGCTCCAGTTCCTCCCGGGAGAGGTCGGTCTGCTCCTCGGCCACGTCTACGATAGGCCGCCCGGCCTGGTAGGCCTGCTTGGCGATGGCCGCCGCGGCGTTGTAGCCGATCACCCCGTTGAGCGCCGTGACCAGGATCGGGTTGCGCGACAGCGGTCCCGCCAGGTTCTCCTCGCGCACCTTGAAGGTGGCGATGGCCCGATTGCCGAGCAGCCAGGCGGTATTGCTCATCAACGTGATCGACGTGAGCAGGTTGTGGGCCACCAGCGGCAGCATGACGTTGAGCTGGAAATTGCCGCTCTGCCCGGCGATCGTCACGGCGCTATCGAGCCCGATCACCTGGGCGGCGGCCTGGGCCGCCGACTCCGGAATCACCGGGTTGACCTTGCCCGGCATGATGGAGCTTCCCGGCTGCAGCGCCTCCAGCTCGATCTCACCGAGCCCCGCCAGCGGGCCGGAATTCATCCAGCGCAGGTCGTTGGCGATCTTCATGATCACGCAGGCCAGTCCACGCAGCTGCCCGGAGAGCTCCACCGCGGCGTCCTGGGCACCCAGACTGGCGAAGAAACTGTCGTTTGGCGTGAAGGCAAGGCCGGTCTGCTGCGACAGGTCCGCCGCCATGCGTTCGGCGAACGCCGGGTGGGCGTTGATGCCGGTGCCAACCGCCGTGCCACCCTGGGCCAGGCGGCAGAGACGCACCAGGGCGCTGTCGAGGCGCTCGACGGCCTGCCCCACCTGGCTCGACCAGCCGCCCAGCTCCTGGCTCATCCGCAGCGGCATGGCGTCCATCAGGTGAGTGCGACCGGTCTTGACCACGTCATCCAGCTCCACCGCCCGGGCCTCGATGGTCTCGCGCAGATGCACCAGCGCCGGACGCAGCCGCCCGGAGACCTCCAGCGCCGCCGAGACATGGATGGCGGTGGGGATCACGTCGTTGCTCGACTGCCCCATGTTGACGTGGTCATTGGGCCCCACTTCGGCACCCTCGCGGCTCGCCAGGTTGGCGATCACCTCGTTGACATTCATGTTGCTTGAGGTGCCGGAGCCGGTCTGGAAGAGATCCACCGGGAACTGGTTGTCGTGCTCGCCGCGGACCACCGCCTCGGCCGCGGCGACGATCGCCGCGGCCCGGTGGGAATCGAGCAGGCCAAGGTCGGCATTGACACGGGCCGCGGCCAGCTTGATGCGCGCAATGGCGTGAATGAAGGGAGTCGGCATCGGCTGGCCGGATACCGGAAAGTTGTTGACGGCGCGCTGGGTCTGGGCGCCGTAGAGGGCGTTGGCCGGCACTTCCAGCTCGCCCATGCTGTCTCGCTCGAGTCGCGTCTCGTTCATGACTGGCTCCTTGCAGGCGGCGATGGTGATCTCCCCCAAGCCTCGCGCCAACACCCCTGGATCGCAAGCCCGATGCGGATCATGGGGGCCTGATAATTTTCATTTCGGAGATGTTGCAGTGCACAAACCACTTTGCTATTGTGCGTCACAACAGGGCAGGCTTCCTGCTCCTCAACACCAGATGAACCAGGAGGTTCTACCATGATGAACGCCTTCAACTTCGACACCAAGCAGTTCGATACCCAGCAGTTCGACGCCCTCTTCTTCGGCCCGGCCCGCGCCTACGCCGCCATGAGCGTGGACTACGCCGAAAAGCTGGCCCACGCACAGCTGGAAGCCACCAAGGCCTATACCGACACCGGTCTGGCCCAGCTTCGCACCCTGATGGCCGTCAAGGATGCCGAAGGCCTGAAGAGCTACATGGAAGGCCAGCAGAAGGTCGCCAAGGATCTCGCCGAGCGCATGAAGGGCGATGCCGAGAAAGTTGTCGCCCTGCAGCAGGACTTCGTCCAGCAGAGCCAGAAGATGACCGAAGAGAACGTCAAGCAGGCCCAGGCGACCGCCACCAAGGCCACTGCCCAGAAGTAAGCCGCCGTCGCCGGCCAAGGCCGGCAACCGCCGCGCTTCAAAAAGCCGCCGCCCTTCGGGGCGGCGGCTTTTGCGTGCTGGTGAACAGAAGGATTTCATGGGGCCCGGGCTGCGCTATGCTGGCACGGGCACAGGGCGCCGATGATTCTTCTCAGGGAGTGACACCATGAAACGCTGGATACCGATGCTGCTGCCGGGGCTATTGCTGGCAGGCTGCGGGATCATGCCCCCCGCTCCGTCGCCCACCGATCGCATCGAGGTGATCGATCGCGAGGTAGAGCCTGCGGAAAGGCCCCCCGCGATCGAAGAACCCCGCGAGATCCCTGCGGGCCGCGTGGCCCGCCAGGTGGCCTTCCCCGCCGAGGAATACGCCTCCCTCGAGAAGCAGGGCAGCGCCGTGATCAGCGGGCAGCTGACCATCGGCGGGCGCGCCGTACCCAACGCCGGCGTCTCGGTGGCTCCGGTGACCACCTACTCCGCCGAGGCCGCCGAGCAGGCGCTGGCGGGTCGGGCCGTGGAACCCGCCGATCCGCGGGCAAGGGAGTACACCCACAGCACTCGCACCGACGGCAACGGCCGCTTTCGCCTGAATGGTCTCCCGTCCGGCCACTTCTATCTTTCCGGCAGTGGCCCCGACCCGGCCAGCGGCCAGCCCAGGGTAGTGATCCGCCAGGTGCAGCTGCGCAACGGCCAGCAGCTCAGCGTCGACCTCAGCCGCTGAGCATCATCAACCGCCCTACCAGCCCAGCGCCTGCTTGACGAAGGGAATGGTCAGCCTGCGCTGGGCGGACAGAGAGGCGCTGTCCAGGGTGCCCAGCACCTCGAACAGTTCGCTCAGCCGGCGCGGACCGCGATGCAGGATGAAGCGGGCCACCTCGTCGGATAGCGCCATGCCGCGTCCCCTGGCGCGCAGCTGCAGCGCGGCCAGGCGACCGTCGTCGTCGAGCCCCTGGACATGAAAGGTGACTCCCCAGGTCAGCCGCGAGGCGAGATCAGGCAGCTTGACCGGCAACTGCCGGGGGGCGGCGTCGGCCGCCACCACCAGGCGCTTGCCCGCGTCACGCAGACGGTTGAAGGCGTGGAACAGCGCCTCCTCCCAGCGCTTGCGCCCCAGCACCCGCTCCAGATCATCGATGACCACCAGATCGAGGCGCTCGATCTCCTCGAGCATCAGCGGCGGGAAGTGGCCGAGCTCGGCCAGGGGCAGGTAGAGCGAACGCAACCCGCGATCCGAAGCCGCGTGACAGGCGGCCTGCAGCAGATGGCTGCGGCCCACCCCTTCACCGCCCCACAGATAGACATAGGGTTCACCGCCCTCGTCCAACTGCTGGATCAGGCGAGCGACCAGGTTGGCGTTGGGCCCGGGATGGTAGTTGGCGAAGGTGGCGTCGTCGCGCAGGCCGACGCCCAGCGGCAGCTGCGCCGGGGCCCTGCTCATGGCGCCTCCTCATCGTCGCGTCGGGAAAGCGTGGCGTCGTACAAGGTGCTGTTCTTGTAGCGTTCGTTGAGTTCGCGCAAGAGTACCATGATGACCGCCGCCGCCGGCAGCGCCAGCAGCACCCCGGTGAAGCCGAACAGGTTGCCGCCGGCCAGCACGGCGAAGATGACTGCCACCGGATGCAGCCCGATGCGGTCGCCCAGCAGCTTGGGCTGCAGCAGCGTGCTCTCGATCACCTGGCCGGCGCTGAACACCGCCACCACGCCGAGGAGCGCCAGCCAGGTGCCGAACTGGAAGAAAGCGACCACCAGGGCAATGCTGATGCCCACGATGAAGCCCAGGAAGGGCACGATGCTGGCCAGTCCGGAGATCAGCCCGATCAGGACCCCGAAGCGCACGCCCATCAGGGTCAGTCCCAGGCCATAGATCACCCCCAGGCTGAGCATCACCAGCAGCTGACCGCGCAGGAAAGCCGAAAGCACCTCGTCGCAGCGCCCGACCAGGCGCAGCGTGTCTTCCTCCCAGCTCCGCGGCAGCAGGTCGCGCAGGCTGGCCATCAGCCGCTCCCAGTCGAGCAGCAGATAGAAGGTCACCACCGGGATCAGCGACACATAGGTCACCCAGGTGACGAAGGCAATGCCGGAGCGACCCACCTGCCCAAGCACCTGGGCCAGGTACCCCCCGGCATCCTGCCAGTGCTCGGCCAGGGTCTCCTGAACGTTCTCGAGCTCGCCGGCCACGTCGAAGCCCGTCCAGGCCTGGATCTGAGGTGCCAGCACCGTCTCCAGCCACTCGAAGATCCCCGGGGTCACCTCGCCGAACTGGCGCAGCTGCTGCACCAGCAGCGGAATCAATACCAGCAACCCCAGCGCCAGCACCGCCAGCAGTATCAGGAACACCGCACTGACCGCGAGCGGACGCGACAGTCTCCAGCGTTCAAACCGGTTGGCCAGCGGATCCGCCAGGTAGGCCAGGATCATGCCGGCGATGAAGGGCATCAGCATCGCCTCGAGGCTCAGCAGCAGCCACACCAGTGCCACCGCCGCCGCCAGGACCCACCATTCTCTGCGCATCGTTCTCTCCCTGTCAGGACCGTATCGGCACGGCCTCTCGGCTGCCTGCACGACGTCTTGATGCTACAATCCGCATCCAACCTTGAATCAGCACCCGAGACTGCCTACCCGCCTGGCCCACGCCTGCGCTGGGGCATGGCCGGCCCACGCGACGACCTATCGACAGGACCCGAGATGACCGACACCCCCTCTTCCCGCCCCTCGCTCAGCTACAAGGACGCCGGCGTCGACATCGATGCCGGCAATGCTCTGGTCGACCGTATCAAGGGCGTCGCCAAGCGCACCAGCCGCCCCGAGGTGATGGGCGGGCTGGGCGGCTTCGGAGCGCTGTGCCAGCTGCCGAGCGGCTACCGAGAACCGGTGCTGGTCTCCGGCACCGACGGCGTGGGCACCAAGCTGCGCCTGGCCATGGACCTGGGTCGCCACGACACCATCGGCATCGACCTGGTCGCCATGTGCGTCAATGACCTGGTAGTGGCCGGCGCCGAGCCGCTGTTCTTTCTCGACTACTATGCCACGGGCAGGCTCGACGTGGACATCGCCGCCGACGTGGTCACCGGCATCGGCGCGGGCTGCGAGCAGGCAGGCTGCGCCCTGGTCGGCGGCGAGACCGCCGAAATGCCCGGCATGTACGAGGGCAGCGACTACGATCTGGCCGGCTTCTGCGTCGGCGTGGTGGAGAAGGCCGAGATCCTCGATGGCAAGCGCGTTGCCGAGGGCGACGTGCTGCTGGGCATCGCCTCCTCGGGCCCCCACTCCAACGGCTACTCGCTGATCCGCAAGATCCTCGAGGTATCGGGCGCCGACCTGGCTGGCGACATCGGCGGCGTCTCTCTGGGCGACGCCCTGATGGCGCCCACCCGCATCTACGTCAAGCCGCTGCTGTCGCTGATCAAGGAGAGCGGCGTGCCGGTCCATGCGCTCTCCCATATCACCGGCGGCGGCCTCACCGAGAACCTGCCCCGGGTGCTGCCAGAGGGCCTCGCCGCCCGGGTCGACGTGGCCGGCTGGACCCGCCCGGCGGTGTTCGACTGGCTGCAGCAGCAGGGCAACGTCGCCGAGGAGGAGATGCACCGGGTGCTCAACTGCGGCATCGGCATGGTGGTGGTGGTGCCGGCCGAGAAGGCCGATCAGGCCTGCGCGCACCTGAAGGCCCAGGGTGAGACGGTCTACCGCATCGGCGAGATCGTCGCCCGGAACGACGACGCGCCCCAGGTACGACTGGAGAATCTCAAGGCATGAGTGACACCGCCCCCAGTAGCAGCGACACCCTGAACGACTTCGCCTCGGAACCAACCGGCGCCCGACGGGTGGTGGTGCTGATCTCCGGCAGCGGAAGCAACCTGCAGGCGCTGATCGACGAGCAGACCCACGACCGCCTGGGCGGAGAGATCGTTGCGGTGATCTCCAACGAACCCGCCGCCTATGGCCTGATCCGCGCCAAGGAGGCCGGCATCGACGCCGTGGTGCTGCCGCACCGAGAGTACGACAGCCGCGAGGCCTACGACGGCGCCCTGATCAAGGTGATCGAGCGCCATGAGCCGGACCTGATCGTGCTGGCCGGCTTCATGCGCATCCTCACCCCCCGCGTCGTGCAGCGCTTCCTTGGCCGCATGCTCAACATCCACCCCTCGCTGCTGCCCGCCTATCAGGGGCTCAACACCCATGCCCGGGCGCTCACCGACGGCGTGACCGAGCACGGCTGCAGCGTGCACTTCGTCACCGAGGAACTCGACGGCGGGCCGGTAGTGCTCCAGGCGGCCGTCGACGTGGCAGAAGGGGAAACCGTGGAGAGCCTCACGGAGAAGGTGCACGCCCGCGAGCACCTGATCTACCCGATCGCCGTAAAGTGGTGCCTCGAGGGGCGCCTGCAGTTCACGTCCGAGGGCGCCACCCTCGACGGCATGGCACTGCCGCCCCAGGGCATTCGGCTCTCGCATGCCGACGCCGCGGAAGAGCTGGACGAGGAACTGGACGAGGACTAGCGCCGCGTGACCACGCTGATCTCGTGGTCATTGCTGACCTCGACGAAGACCCCCCGCCGGATGGCTCCGACGGGGGGTCTCGTTTTCTACCTCGACACCTGCCGTGCATTGCCGAGTCATCGTGCACGGGGTGCCATCAGGTTCTCGGCAGGGTCACGCCGAGCTGCCCCATGTATTTGCCGCCGCGGTCCTTGTAGGAGATGTCGCACACCTCGTCGGACTCCAGGAACAGCATCTGGGCCACACCCTCGTTGGCATAGATCTTGGCGGGCAGGTTGGTAGTGTTGGAGAACTCCAGGGTCACGTGCCCTTCCCACTCGGGCTCCAGCGGTGTCACGTTGACGATGATGCCGCAGCGCGCGTAGGTGGACTTGCCCAGGCAGATGGTCAGCACGCTGCGCGGGATGCGGAAATACTCCACGGTGCGCGCCAGGGCGAAGGAGTTGGGCGGAATCACGCAGACATCACCCTTGATATCGACGAAGCTCTTCTCGTCGAAGGCCTTGGGGTCCACCACCGCGGAGTGGATATTGGTGAACACCTTGAAATCGTCGGCGCAGCGCACATCGTAGCCGTAGCTGGAGGTGCCGTAGGAGATCACCCGACGATCGTTCACATAGCGAACCTGATCGGCCTCGAAGGGCTCGATCATGCCCTCCTGCGCGGCCATGCGACGGATCCACTTGTCGGACTTGATGCTCATCGGGACATTTCCTGCTGGAGTGAAGTCTAGGGCCTGGGCGCCAGGCAGCGGGGCAGCCATGATAGCGGCCCCGTGCACGGGCGTCACCTCGCTCAGTCGCCGAAGGAGATACTCGGACCCTCGGCGGCCTGACCCTGAACCTGTTCGGCCACCTGGCGGGCCATATCACGGAAGGTGGCGGTCACCTCGCCGTCCGGCTCGGCGATCACCGTGGGTCGCCCACCGTCGACCTGCTCGCGAATGGACAGCGCCAGCGGTAGCCGACCCAGCAGGCGGGTCTCGTACTCATTCGCGATGCGCTCGCCGCCGCCCTCGCCGAAGATCGGCTCGCCATGGCCGCAGTTCGAACAGACGTGGAGGCTCATGTTCTCCACCACGCCGAACACCGGCACGTTGACCTTGCGGAACATCTCGATGCCCTTGCGGGCATCCAGCAGGGCGATGTCCTGGGGCGTGGTGACGATCACAGCGCCGTCCACCGGGACCTTCTGGGCCAGGGTCAGCTGGATGTCGCCGGTGCCCGGCGGCATGTCGATGAACAGGAAGTCCAGGTCGTCCCACTGGGTCTGGGTCAGCAGCTGCTGGAACGCGCCGGCCACCATGGGGCCCCGCCAGACCATGGGCTCACGCACGTCGACCATGAAGGCCATGGACATCGCCTGGAGGCCATGAGCCTCGAGCGGATACATGCGGTTCTCGCCGGCGGCCTGAGGGCGCACCCCCTCACCCACGCCCAGCATCTGGGCCTGACTCGGGCCATAGATGTCGGCATCGAGGATGCCCACCCGGTAGCCTTCGGCGGCCATGGCCAGCGCCAGGTTGGCGGTGACGGTGGACTTGCCCACCCCGCCCTTGCCGGATGCCACGGCGACGATATGCTTGACCCCTTCGATCACGGACTGCTCCTCTTGCTTGTCATCGGCGGGGGGAAAGTCGCCACCCCGCTCTGTCGGTAATAGGCTTTCAGAAATCGGCTCTCGGGCCAGTATACGCACGAGGCCTGGCGCCGTCCCGGCTCCCCAACGGCAGACGGCGGGCCGAGGCCCGCCGTCGCATTGGGATCATCTCGAGAGAGGGTTACTCCTGGTCGGACTCGGGTTCCTCAGTGGTAACGGCGGCCTCCAGGTCGGCCAGCTCATTGCGCCAGCTGGCCAGTTGACCCTCGAGGCGCTGGAGCTGTTCCTCGCGGCGCTCCGCCTCGGCCTCGACGGTAGCGACCTCGTCGCGGCCGATGCCGATGGCGATCTTAAGGTCGTCGAGCTCGGTGCGGGCCTCCTGCACATCGGCGCGAGCGGCGTCGCGCTCCTCACGGGCCGACGCGACCTCCTCGGCCACCTCGTCGCGCCAGATCTCCAGCGCCTCGACCTCCTCCTCGAGGGCCTCGAGATAAGCCTGGCGCTCATCGAGCTCGGCCTCGACACCGGAAAGCTGCGCCTCTGTCTCTTCGATCTGCTCGCGCAGTGACACCAGCTCAGCCTCTGCCTCATCGCGGGCCGCCTCGGCTTGCTCGCGCGTATCAACCGCCTCCTGCCGCTCTTCGGCGGCCTCCTGCCGGGCGGCCTCCGCCTCCTGGCGGGCCTCCTCGGCGTCCTGGCGGGCGGCATCGGCGTCGTCGCGAGCCTGCTTGACGGACTCGACCTCCTCGCCCAGCGCTTCGAGGGACGCCTGCAGCTCGGCCTGCTGGGCATCAAGGGTCTCGAGCTCTTCCTGGAGCCCGCTGCGCTGTTCGGTAAGCGCCTCGAGCTGCGCCTCGGCCTCGCTTATCGCATCGTTCAGACGCTCCAGCTCGGCTCGTGCCTCGGCCTGCTCCTCGGCAAGGGCAGCCTCGGCGGCATCGCGCTCGTCCTGGAGCCCGGCCAAGCGCGCCTGCAGGGCCTCGATCTCCTCGCCGGCTTCGTCTCGCTCGTCGAGCTGACTGACCAGCGCCTGGTTGCGGGACTCCAGCGCAGCGAGCTCGGATTCCAGGGCCTCGCGAGCCTCGCGGTGGGAGCCGGAGTTGGACTGGGCGATGATGGCCCAGATGACGGCGACGGCGGCGACGCCTGCCAGTCCCCTGACACGGTTATCCTTGAACGGTGACGTCTGGGAGGTTTCCGACATGGATGCATCCTCTCTCATTCAACCTTGGGATCGGGACCGGCCGGCATGGGACCGAACGGCCAAGCACTACGAAATCAGCCTACTCGATATTCAGCGTACCCGAAACTCAGCATACAGAGCGGGTCATCAAGGGGAAAGAGACGCTATCCCGGTCGACTCAACGCTCAGAAACGCTCCCCGGGTCTCAGGTAGCGCCACTCGCCAACCGGCACTCGACCCAGCGATACCCCCCCGATGCGCAGCCGCCGGGTAGCGACCACGGTCAGCCCCACGGCTCGGCACATCAGCTCAAGCTGTCCAGACACCATGCCCTTGAGCGCGAATCGCAGCCGGGTCTCGCTTTGCCAGCTGACGCTTCCCGGTGCCAGCCGCCGCCCGGGCACCGCCGAGCCATCGCACAGTGATGCCAGCTGGCGCTCGTCAAGGCTGCCGATCACCTCCACCTGCCACTCCTCCTCCAGCCGCGCGCGGCCCTCGTCGAGGCGACGCGCCACCCCTCGGTCCTGGGTGAATACCAGCAGGCCCTCTTCGCCGATGGACAGCGGCAACAGCGTCGCCAGGCCGCGGAAGTGCGCCTTCAGGGGCGCCTTGCCGGCAGGATCCTGCGACCAGTGCGTGGCCTTTCGGATCACCCGCCTGGCCAGATCTTCGCCCCTTGCCTCGCCGGCACCGATGTCGGCGGGCGCGTTGAACAGCAGCGTGGCCGAGGGGATCTCTCGGGGCGTGGCGCCGGGGACCAGTTCGATGCGTTGATCCAAGATCTTGAACTGGGGCTCTTCGACGATCACGCCATCGACCTTCACCCAGCCACCAGAGATGTACAGCTCAGCCTCGCGGCGCGAACAGGGCAGCTCCCGGGCCAGACGCTTGGAGAGCCGCTCGCCGGCATCCCTATCATTCATGTCTCGTCCCTCTTCGATAACCATCTCAGTAAGCCAGCCAGATGCAGTGCCTGGCGCCCTTGCCGGGACGGTGGGCGCGAACCGTGACCGTCTCGACCAGCAAGCCGATGCGCCTCAGGCGCTCGGTGAAGGCCGGGTCCTGGCCCGCCGACCATACCGCCAGGACACCGTCCGGACGCAGCGCCTGCTGGGCAGCGGCCAGTCCGTCGGGGGAGTAGAGCCAGTCATTCTCGCGCCGCGTCAACCCCTCGGGGCCGTTGTCCACGTCGAGCATGATGGCGTCGAAGCCACCGGGCTCGCGGCGCAGCAGCTCACCCACATCGCCGACGCTGACCCGGGTGCGCGGGTCGTTGAGCGGATAGCCAGCGGCGGCGCCCAGCGGGCCCTGATTCCACTCCACGACCCCAGGCACCAGCTCGGCCACCACCACCTCGGCATCCTCGCCAAGAGCGGCCAGCGCCGCGGCCAGGGTAAAGCCCATGCCCAGGCCGCCTACCAGCACCCGGGCACCGGGACGGTCGGCGACCCGCTGGCAGGCCAGTTCGGCCAGAGCATCCTCGGAGCCGTGCAGGCGAGTGTTCATCAGCTCACCGGCGGTTCCGGCGATGCGGATGGAGAACTCGTCGTTGCGCCGAAGCAGGCGCAGCTCGCTGCCCTTGCCGGGAATGCTGGCGGTGCCGATCAGTTCAAACTTGGCCATGGTCTCTCGCTGGCAATATAAAGGTAAGCGTTGGAACCCCGCGGCGGCTGACGCCTCGAATACGAGGCTCGCGCCAGCCCAATACATCCAGCGGGCAAGGAGTCTCGATGACGAACCTGCGCCACAAGAATGTCGTTCATGCCCTGCTGGGGGGGCTCATTATGCTGGCTGTCGCCGCTGCATGCCATGCGCAGGCCGACGAGGCGGCACGGCAAGTCCCCTTTTCGCCGAATGCGCTGGAGCGCCTCGACGCCCGGGCCACAAGCCTCGACCGCCTGCACGCCGTGGTGGTGGCCCAGAATGGCGAGATTCGCTTCGAGCGCACCTATGGCGGACCCGGGGTCGACCGTCCCGCCAACATCAAGTCGCTGTCGAAGACGGTGCTGGCGGCGCTGGTCGGCGCCGCCATTCAGGAAGGCGTGATCGACTCCCCCGACCAGCCCGTGGCAGCATTGCTCGGCCCCCTGGTACCTGCCCGGGCCGACCCCCGGGTCCGGGAGATCACCGTGGGGCACCTGCTGTCGCTGCAGGCCGGCCTCGAGCGCACCTCCGGTGGAAATTATGGCGCCTGGGTCGCCAGCCCCGACTGGGTGCGCGACGCCCTGTCCCGCCCCTTCGTCGACGAGCCGGGTGGGCGCATGCTCTATTCTACCGGGTCCAGCCACCTGCTCTCGGCGGCGCTGACCCGGGCCAGTGGCGAGAGCACCCTGACGCTGGCGCGGCGGCTGCTGGGCGAGCCTCTGGGCATCGCCATTCCCGCCTGGCCCCGCGACCCCCAGGGAATCTACTTCGGCGGCAACGACATGCGCCTCTCGCCTCGAGCGCTGATTCGGATCGGCGAGCTCTATCGCCTGGACGGCGTCATCGACGGCCGGCGGGTGCTGCCCGAGGGCTGGGTCGATACCTCATGGGAGCCCCGTGGAACCTCGCACTGGACCGGCGATGGCTATGGGTATGGCTGGTTTGTCACCGAGCTCGCCGGCGAGACCGTCTACTACGGTCGCGGCTTCGGCGGCCAGGCACTCTACGTGATTCCCGCTCGGGAGCTTTCCGTCGCCATCACGGCAGATCCCCACCCACCCTCACCCGGCGGGCAGTATCAGCAGGAACTGCACGCCCTCATCGAGGAGATGCTGGAAGCGGAATGAGCGAGTGACGTCGGTGAGGCGAGGTTCAATATAACACCACCGCCAGACCATCCCTGGGTTATTCAGAGTCAGTCGGAACATCCTCGCTGACGCTCCCTAGGGGCAAGGCTCGACCCGTTGACGCAAGGCGTCGCGGCAAGCGTATGATGCAGGGACGCCCATGGACGGCCAGGCCAATGCTTCCTCCTTTCCCACCGCGCACCAAGCGCCACCTCGCCGTCACCCTGCTGCCGCTGGTGTGCCGCTTCCTGTGGCGGGTACTCACGGCCTTTCTGCGCAACCGCGGCATCCTGCTGGCAGGCGGGGTGGGGTACAACATCCTGCTCTCCATCGTGCCGCTGTTTGCGCTTCTGGTGGTACTGCTGGCCCGGGTGGTGGACGAGACGCATCTGCTGGGAGTGCTGAGCATCCAGGCCCAGCACCTGGCACCCGCCCACGCCGAGGTGCTGCTCGATGCGGTGCGTGCCCTGCTCGACACCCGGGAGGTCATCGGCATCCTCGGCTTCCCGGTGCTGCTGCTGTTCAGCTCCTTCGCCTTCCGCATGCTGGAGGACGCCCTGGCGATCATCTTCCACGCCCCGGACACTCATCATCACGGGCGCAGTGCCTGGGTCTCGGTGCTGTTGCCCTATGCCTTCATGGTCGTGCTGGGCGCGGGGCTGATGGCACTCACCCTGCTGGTGACCCTGGCCAGTTCCCTCAATGCCCTGTGGTTGGCATTGTTCGACCGCGAACTGCCCATGTCCGGACTCTCGGAGCCGGTACTCAACCTGGCCAGTTTCCTGGGGGTCTTCCTGCTGTTCAGTGCCATCTACAAGGTGCTGCCAGTGGTGCAGGTGGCGCTGCGCCGAGCCATCATCGGGGGCCTGGTCGCCTCTCTGCTGTGGGAGGGGGTGCGTCTGCTTCTGGTCTACTACTTCGCCAACATCTCCTTCGTCAACGCCGTCTACGGGTCGCTGGCCACCCTGATCGTGATGCTGCTGAGCCTGGAGGTGGGCGCCATCATCCTGCTGCTTGGCGCCCAGGTGATCGCCGAGCTGGAACACAATGCCCGCCAGGGGCTGAAGTGGTACATCGACCCCCGCCGCCAGCCGGTTACCCGACTGGACTGAGGATTGCCCGGGGCGATCAGCGCCGAGTGGTCTCCGAATCGCCTCGACGCAGCCTGCGGATCAGGGCCCACAGGCTCTTGCCACTGACCATCCCCAGCAGATAGATCACCACCAGCAGCAGCGCCAGGGGCAGCGACATACTCCAGGTCAGGAAGCGGACCTCCACCATGGTGATGTTCTGCACGATAAGGATCAGTACCAGCGCCGTGATGATCATCTTCACGGCGAGCCACAGCTTGTCCATGCCCGGTCTCCCTCTCGAATTGACCCTCCAAAGCTGGCCGGCGACCCGACGGCTGTCAAGGGATACCGCGGCCGGAGCGTCGAGACCCGTCAACCGTCAGAAGGTAGAGAGACCGCTGGCTTCCATGATCCGATAGCGCAGCCGCTGCCAGGCCGTCGTGTCATCGAAGGCCGCGAAGGGCTCGCTGGTGGTGCGCTCCGGCGAGCTGTGCCAGCGCCGCTCGAAGAAGGCTGCGGCCTGGCCCAGGGCAAGGGAATCGGCCGTGCCCAGCAGCCTGATGCTGGTCTCCAGATTCAGGTTATCGAGGTTTCGCCGGGTGAAGTTGGCCGAACCGAGGATCAGCTCCGCTTCGCTTCCATCCCCTGGACGGCGCAGCAACAGCTTGCTGTGGCACTGCTCGCCTCGGGTGGCACACCAGCGCACCGCGATGCCGGACTCGACGAGTTCGCGCCCCACCGGCCGGTTGGGAATACCGCCCTTCTCGAGGCCGAAGGCATCGCGGTTGAGGTCCAGCAGCGCGCGCACCTCGACGCCTCTTTTCCTGGCCTGCTTGAGCGCTTCGATCACGCCGCGATGGGCGAGGTAGAAGACCGCCAGATCGAGTCGGTCGCCCTCTCCGCTCGCCTCGATGGCCGCCAGCAGGGCGTCGCGGATCGCCCCCTCGGTGAGCAGCTGCAGCCTGGCACCCTCACCGTTGGACGTGCCTGGCAATGGCTGTGGGCCCGGCAGGCTGACGCCTGACCAGGCGGCGATCGTGCGCTCGGAGGCCAGCAGGTCCAGGGCCACGGCACCCTCGAAGCGCAGGGCGACGTTGCCGTGGAGGCTACTGGCATCATGGGGATTGGCCGAGGTGACCAGCCCCGCCCAGCCCTCGCCCCGATCCACCACCAGGGTCTTGCGATGGTTGGCATTGAAGTTGAGCAGCGCCAGGTAGCTGCGCAGGGTCACCCGCCCTGGCCCCAGGGCATTGGGGAGCCAGCCCGCCCGGGCGCTGTTTCCCAGCCAACGCAGCCCCAGGTGCCATAGCCCCGACCAGAGGGGGTTGGAAGCGCGCAGTCGATCGAGATCGGTCAGTACCACGGTGATGCCGGCAAGCCGCAGGGCCTCGAGATGGTCGAGTTCGAGCCCGCCGTAGAGGGTATTGAGCGGATCGCTGATCACCACCGCCTCAAGCCCCGGATGGCGCCGCTTCTGCTCGATCAGGGCGTCGGCAAGCTCAGCCGTGAGGGGCCGGAAGCTGCCCCCCTCGCTGTTACCGGCAAAATCGTTGAACAGGAACATGTCCAGCACTACCAGGCGCCGAGCCTCACCGATCAGCGCCAGTATCTCGTCGAAGATGGCCTGGTCGAGGTGGCGCCCTCCCTGGGCATCGAACCAGGACTCGTCGGCCAGGAACGCCACCTCCCCGACCGTGTGCTCAGGCCAGGCCTCCCCGATACCCTCTGCCAGGGGCTTGCCGCGCTGCCAGAGACCCATGGCGATCCACGCCGCCAGCACCGCCACCACGATCCATGGCCACATGCGTCGCCTCCTCGTTTTCTCCACGGCCTGCCCCCTGTCCGGCACCCATTGGACCAAAGTTTACGTTTACGTAAGGTGCGAAAAAAGCGCCCTGCATGTCGACAACAATATCGACATATCGCGTCTTTTTAGCCTCAAAAGCCCGTAATTTCGCGATTTTTCGACACGCCACCCCCACAATTGTCGACACTGGGCGCAGGCACGGGGCGGGGCGTCTCGTTACAAGGTCGAATGTTCCCTCCCGGTCGCCCCAAGTACAAACCTCACAGCCAAGAACAACAACAGCAAGCGAGGAATGTCCATGAACAACCCCAACCGCTGAGGTTAAAGACGTGCTACTCAAACGTAAGTATGGTCAGGAACAACCCTACTGGCCGGTGGGCCCCTTCAAGGTCCGCCTCCCCTTCATCCACTTTCCCTGGGCCATACCGGAGACCATTCAGGCCCTGGTGATGTTCGTCATCTCGCTTGGCATGATCCCCCTGCTGGAGCAGTATCTCGGCATTCCCTATGAAGTGGCGCTGGCCTTCGTCGTGGTCTGCGGCATCGGCTTCATCCTGCCGCCGCTGCTGGGCATTCCCTTCATCGCCGGCTGGATTACCCCGGCCATCCCCGTGGTACTACTGTTCATCGGGCAGTATGAACCGGGCCCCGATGCTCTCAAGGCGATGATCGCCCTGCAGCTGATGGTCACCGCCATCTTCCTGTTCATGGCCGTCACGCGCCTGGGTACCAAGCTGGTCAACAACGTCCCCGACTCCATCAAGGCGGGCATCCTGCTGGGCGCCGGCATCGCCGCCATCAGCGGCGAGATCAGCGTAGGCGGCCGGCTCTACAATACTCCGATCTCGCTGGGCATCGGCGGCCTGATCACACTCTATGTGCTGTTCTCGCTCTCCTTTCGCGATCTGGCCGAGAAATATCGCTGGGCGCGCAACATCGTGGCCTATGGCATGGTGCCGGGCATGCTGATCACCATGGCCATCGGCTGGGGCGTAGGCGAGTATCCGCTGCCGACGGTTGAGTGGGGCATCGCCGTACCCGACTTTGGCGGCATCTGGGCCTACCTGCCCTTTTCCATCGGCGCACCCGGCCCCGAGCTGATGATCGCCGCGATTCCCACCGCCATCATCGCCTACATCATCGCCTTCGGTGACATCATCGTCGGCCAGACCCTGATCAAGCGCGTCGACCACCTGCGCCCCGACGAGAAGATCGAGGTCGACGTCGACCGGGTGCACCTGATCACCGGCCTGCGCAACCTGATGCACTCCCTGCTGGCCCCCTATCCCGGCCTTGCCGGCCCGCTGTTTACCGGCGCCATGGCCACTGTTACCGAACGCTACCGCTATGGCCGCAACGCCATGGAGAGCATCTACTCCGGCACCGCGGTGTTCTGGATCGTCGGCTTCTTCGCGCTGTTCATGCTGCCGCTGGTCACCGCCTTCCGTCCGGTGCTTCCCATCGCGCTCTCCATCACTCTGCTGATCACCGGCTACCTGTGCATCGCCGTGGCCGTGGAGCAGATCAAGAATGCCACCGCCATGGGCGTGGCGGGCATCATGGGCGTGGTGCTGGCGACCCACGGGGCCGCCTGGGGCCTGGGCATCGGCCTGATCCTCTACTTCCTGATCGAGCACCGCGCGCGAAGCGTGCGCGACGTCGAGGAAGAGGAACCGATCCACGTGGAGGATGACATGGTCGTCGAGCAGGATGACGGCCGCGAAGAGGTCATTCCGGCCAACCGCTGAACGGCGACCTGATGCCAGGCGTTATGCCGGCAGCCAGCAGACGGGCCGCCCCTCGGGGCGGCCCGTCTGCATTGACGACCGTCGGTGGCTCAAGCGTCGTTAGGAAGGCGGCCCGCGAAACAGGTGGGGTCGTCGCTGATCACGCTGGACACGCCCCAGCCCCACTGGTGAGCGAAGGCTGCCGGATCGTTGGCGGTGTAGCAAATAAGCGGGTAGCCCGCCTCCCTGACTGCCAGGGCACCGCGTCGACTGAGGCGTTTCCAGTCGGCGTGAACGCTGAAGGCCTCCAGCGCCTCGCAGCGCTGCCGCCAGTCGCCGGGAATGCCTTCAAAGAGTGCGCCCAGGGCCAGCCGCGAGGCGGGGGCCAGATCCCGGGCGCAGGCCAGCGCCGCGGCGTTGAAGGAGGAGACGATCAGCCGCTCGGGGGGCAGCGCATCCAACGCCGCGGGTATCGCCTCTTCCACCAGTGCCGCGGCACTCCGACCCCGGTTCACCTTGAGCTCCAGGTTCAGTCCAAGCCCCAGGGCGTCAACCAGTGCGAGCATCTCGGAAAGCGTGGCGATACGCTCGCCACGAAACTCATCGCCGAACCAGCCGCCCACGTCCAACCGGCGAGCACGGGGCAGATTCAGGTCGACGAGCCGTGCGCGACTGTCAGAGCAGCGCTTGACCGTGGCGTCATGCCAGATCACCGGCGTACCGTCGCCGAGCAGCTGCACGTCCAGCTCGACCCAGCGGCAGTCGGCCGCATGGGCGGCGCGTACCGCAGAGAGGGTGTTTTCGGGGGCTCTGGCCGACAGTCCCCGGTGGGCAATCAGACGTGGCAGGGCAATGGCGGGATGGGACATGCAGTGGGCTCGGCTCCGGTAAGACGAAGGATTGCGGCATCGGCGCCCTTCATGACGCGAATGGACAACAGCATAACGACCGGGTGGCGCCACGCCCAGCATCTTGCCCGCGGCCGGAGTGTGCTAGGCTTCGCGCGATCAGGTCATGCGAACGGGGAGAAGCAATGAGGGTAGTGAGTCTCGAGGCCGGTGCCAGGCGCGACGCCTGTCTGGCAAGACTGTGCGCGGCGGTGCATGGCACCCAGGCGGGGCTGGCTCCGCTGGTCGACTTCAGCGGCACCCGTCACCTGCTGTTTCCCGCCGAGGCCGCTCGCCTCTGGGCCCTGCTGGACGACAGAGGCCGCCCCCTGGCGCTGGCGCTGCTGGTCATGGATGAAAGCGGCGAAGGGATGGCCCTCAGGCTCGCCGCCTCCCTCGAGGAGAGCCGAGAGCCTCTGCGGCGGCTGATCCGCGATCTGGCCCTCAACGCGCCCCTCAGCGCAACGCCGACCGAGACCCTCGACGAAGCGTTCCTGCATGAGTGCGGACTCACCCGCTGGATCGAGAACGGCCAGGGACAGCGGGTCGGTCTTGCCTTCCAGCACCCGGCCGCGCTCTCCGGCAGGCTGGCGACACCGCTGACCTTCGACGATCAGGCCGTGCTGCGCCGCTTCAAGCACGAGCGCACCTTCTTCGAGGCGGAGAAGCGCGCCTTCGTCGAGGGGCTCGACACAGTCTGAACCCGCCGCCGGCGATGCCGACTTGACCGGACGGGCGATCGGCGTTTGGATGTTTCCCGTATGCCGACTGTCACTCATCCCATACAGCTTATATTAAAACAAGGACTTATCGACATGGCCAAGCGTATCCAGTTTGCCCGCACCGGCGGCTCCGAGGTGCTCGAACTCGTCGAGGCCTCCACCGGCGAGCCGGGCCCGGGCGAAGTGCGGGTCGCCAACCGCGCCATCGGCCTCAACTTCATCGACATCTATTTCCGCACCGGGCTCTATCCGGCGCCCTCTCTGCCCTCCGGCCTCGGCACCGAAGGCGCCGGCGTCGTCGACGCCGTGGGCGAAGGGGTCACGAACCTCTCGCCCGGTGACCGCGTGGCCTACGCCCAGGGCCCGCTGGGCGCCTACGCCGAGCTGCACACCCTGCCCGCCGAAAAGCTGGTGGCGCTGCCCGAGTCCGTCGACTTCGAGACCGCCGCGGCCAGCATGCTCAAGGGGCTGACCGTACAGTATCTGATGCGCCAGACCTTTGCGCTCAAGGGGGGCGAGACCATCCTCTGGCACGCCGCCGCCGGCGGCGTGGGCTCCATCGCCTGCCAGTGGGCCAGGGCCCTGGGCGTGAAGCTGATCGGCACCGTGAGCTCCCCCGAAAAGGCGGCGCTGGCCGAGAAGAACGGCGCCTGGGCCACCATCGACTATACCAGGGAAGACGTGGTAGCCCGGGTGCGCGAGCTGACCGATGGCGCCATGTGCGACGTGGTCTATGACTCGGTGGGCAAGGACACCTGGGAGACCTCGCTGGACTGCCTCAAGCCGCGTTCGCTGATGGTCAGCTTCGGCAACGCCTCCGGGGCCGTGGAGGGCGTCAATATCGGCATCCTCAACCAGAAGGGCTCGCTGTTCGTCACCCGTCCCAGCCTCAACGGCTATGCCGATACGCCCGAGCGGCTCCAGGGCATGGCCGACGAGCTCTTCGCCATGCTCGAGAGCGGCAAGCTCAAGGTCGACGTCTCGCACCGCTATCCCCTCAGCGAGGCCGGCAAGGCCCAGGACGCCCTGCAGGGTCGCCAGACCACCGGCTCCACCATCCTGCTGCCCTGAATCAACGACCGACCCGTCAGACGCAGATCGCCCGGCCGCTGGCCGGGCGAACTGCGTTCGTGCCGAGCCTTGGGCCAGCCGACGCTCAGCGCTGCCGCTGCAGCCGGCGTTGACGCAGCACCCGCCGAGCCAGGGGTACCAGCGCCGCCAGGCCGAGCACCGCGATGGCCAGCACCACCAGCAGCAGCGGATTACCGGTGTGGGCATGCACCGCGGGGGCGTCGTGGCCGGGATGGGCGTGGGCCACTCCGGCCAGCAGCAAGGGGGCGGCGGCCAGTGCGAAACGCGCCGTGAGAGTAGAGGGGTGCATCATGGTGGCGTCCTCCTAGTGGACAGGTTCGATGATCAAGGGCATCAGGCGGTGGCGACCGCGGAGCGGCGCTCCGGCGGCCGGCGCTCCGGCAGCATGCCGCGGTCGAGAATGAACTGGATGATCGTCTCGAGCCCCACGCCGTCGTAGAGGTTGGCGAAGACAAAGGGGCGCTCGCCGCGCATCATCTTCGAGTCGCGCTCCATCACCTCAAGCGAGGCGTGCACCTGCTCGGCGATATCGATCTTGTTGATGATCAGCAGGTCCGATTTGGTGATCCCCGGCCCACCCTTGCGCGGAATCTTGTCGCCGGCGGAGACGTCGATCACGTAAAGAGTCAGGTCCGAGAGTTCGGGGCTGAAGGTGGCCGAGAGGTTGTCGCCGCCGGACTCGACCAGAACCAGTTCCAGTCCCGGGTGGCGTTCCTGAAGCTCGTCGATGGCCGCCAGGTTCATGGAGGCGTCCTCGCGGATGGCGGTGTGGGGGCAACCGCCGGTCTCCACGCCGAGGATGCGATCCGCGGCCAGCGCCTCGTGCTTGAGCAGGAAGTCGGCATCCTCGCGGGTGTAGATGTCATTGGTGACCACGGCGATATCGTAGTGGTCACGCAGGGCCTGGCAGAGCTGCTTGAGCAGGGCCGTCTTGCCGGAGCCCACCGGGCCACCGACGCCTATCCGCAGGCAATGGGTCATGGTCTTTTCTCCTGGTTTTCCGCACTAACTTCGAAATAGCCGCGAATACTGTGTCTCATGCAGGGCGCTGCCCAGTGCCAGGCCGGGCAGCACCGGGCCGAGGTCGTCGTCATGCATCGCAAGCGCCTCGTCCACCGCAGAGACCAGCGCCGGGCGCAGCCGCTCCACCAGCCGCTGGGCGGCGGTATGCCCCAGCGGCAGGGCCTTGCAGGCGACGGCCAGCTGGTTCTCCAGCCAGGCCCAGGCGAAGCCGAGCAGTGCCTGGCGCACCGGCACCCTGCGGACCTGAGCCGTCCAGGCGAAGACCGTGACGTAGCCGGCACCCGTCGGCAGAGCCGGCGCCCCACGTGCCGTGCTGGCAGGCAGCAGCTCAAGGCTGCCCAGCAGGCGAGCGAGCGAAGCCCCGAGACGGGCGTCCTCGGCGGCGAGCTCGGCGGTCTCGCGGTTGGCGGCAAGCCACTGATCCCACTCGGCCACCGCCTCGCCATCGCCCGCCGCCCAGGCCGCCTGCAGTCGCGAAAGCGCCGGCAGCTCGCAGCGCGTCAGGCCATCCTCGAGCACCCCTTCGAGCCAGTCGCCGAGGCTCGCCTCGTCCGCGACCCAGCCAAGCTCGAAGGCACTCTCCAGCCCCTGGGAGAAGGCGAAGGCGCCGATGGGCAGCGCGGGGCTGACCAGCTGCAGCAGCCCCAGCAGCGCCAGGTCGTCGCCCTGCCCCGCCGCCGGCGTCATGGCGGCCTCAGTGGGCATGGGGGTGGCCTGGGTCATGATCGTGGTGGTGAGGCTCATGGCCGTGGTCATGGGGGAGCGAATGGCCGCCCGCCTGCTGGTAGGCACCGGGCTCCGGGTCGAAGGTGGCCTCATGATGCTCGAGCACCGCTCCCAGCCGTTCGGCCAGCGCCTCCAGTACATGGTCGGGCGGAAAGCGCACGAAACCGCCCCGCGCATCCTCCCCCAGCGCAAGCTGCACGTGGCGGTTGCCCAGATGGTAGGCAAGCCGCGCCAGGGGCAGGCCGGACGCAACGCGGGCGGTGACCACCGGCTCGACGGCGGCACGAATGCGCACTACCTCGCCCCCCTCTGCGCGCAGCCCCTCGCCGTCGCGCAGCACGGGGCCGCGATCCAGGAACAGGCCCAGCTCGCGCCCGCTGTCGCTAACCGCCTTGAGGCGTCCCAGCACGCGCCGTTCATAGGGTAGCGTCAGGCTGTCGGTGGCCCGCTCCGCGTCGATGACCCCCAGGCGTTCTGTCAGTGTCAGCATGTCGACTCCTAGAAGAGGTGGTAGCGTTGAGCCAGGGGCAGCTCGGTGGCGGGCTCGCAGGTCAACAGTTCGCCGTCGCAGCGCACCTCGTAGGTCTGCGGGTCCACGCTGAGTTCGGGGCAGGCGTCGTTGAGCTTCATGTCGCCCTTGCGCACGCCGCGCACATCGCGGCACGCGGAGAGCTCGCTATTGAGCCCCAATCGCTCCTTGATACCGGCGTCCAGCGCCGCCTGGCAGACAAAGGTCAGGCGCGTCTGGCTGGCGGCGCGTCCCAGGGCGCCGAACATGGTGCGGTAATGAACCGGCTGGGGCGTAGGGATCGAGGCGTTGGGGTCGCCCATGGGGGCGGCGGCGATCATCCCGCCCTTGATGATCATGGCGGGCTTGGTGCCGAAGAAGGCCGGCTTCCAGAGCACCAGATCGGCCAGCTTGCCCACCTCCACGGAGCCCACCTCGTGGCTGATCCCGTGGGTGATCGCCTGGTTGATGGTGTACTTGGCGATGTAGCGCTTGGCCCGAAAGTTGTCGGCGCCGAGTGCCTCGTCCTCGGGCAGCAGGCCACGCTGGACCTTCATCTTGTGGGCGGTCTGCCAGGTCCGGCAGATCGACTCGCCGACCCGGCCCATGGCCTGGGAGTCGGACGCGATCATCGAGATCACTCCCAGGTCGTGGAGGATATCCTCGGCGGCGATGGTCTCGCGGCGGATGCGGGAATCGGCGAAAGCCACGTCCTCGGGAATGTTCGGGTCGAGGTGGTGACACACCATCAGCATATCCAGGTGCTCGTCGATGGTGTTGACCGTGTAGGGCCGCGTCGGATTGGTGGAGGACGGCAGCACATAGGGCTTCGAGCAGGCGGTGATGATGTCCGGTGCGTGGCCGCCCCCGGCCCCTTCGGTGTGGTAGGTGTGAATCCCGCGCTCCTTGAAGGCCGCCAGGGTGTCTTCCACAAAGCCCGACTCGTTCAGGGTGTCGGTGTGAATGGCAATCTGGACGTCATAACGCTCGGCGACCGAGAGGCAGTTGTCGATGGCCGCCGGCGTGGTGCCCCAGTCCTCGTGGAGCTTGAGGCCCATGGCGCCGGCCTCGAGCTGGGCCTCGAGCGCCTCGGGCAGGCTGGCATTGCCCTTGCCGAGGAATCCGATGTTCATCGGCAGACCGTCCACCGCCTGGAGCATCTTGCCAAGGTGCCACGCCCCCGGGGTGCAGGTGGTGGCATTGGTACCGGTAGCCGGTCCGGTGCCGCCGCCCAGCATGGTGGTGATGCCACTCATCAGCGCCTCTTCCACCAGTTGGGGGCAGACGAAGTGGATATGGGCGTCCAGGCCGCCGGCGGTCAGAATCTTGCCCTCGCCGGCGATGATCTCGGTGCCGGGGCCGATGACGATCGTCACGTCGGGCTGGGTGTCGGGATTGCCCGCCTTGCCGATAGCGGCGATGCGACCCTGCTGGAGGCCCACGTCGGCCTTGACGATGCCCCACCAGTCGAGGATCAGGGCGTTGGTGATCACGGTGTCCATTACCGTGGCATCCTGGCGCTGGCTCTGACCCATGCCGTCGCGGATCACCTTGCCGCCGCCGAACTTCACCTCCTCGCCATAGTGGGTGGCATCGCGCTCCACTTCGATCCACAGCTCGGTGTCGCCGAGGCGAACCCGGTCGCCCACCGTGGGGCCGTACATATCGGCATAGGCCTTGCGGCTGATGGTATTGGGAGAGCTCATGACTGTCCTCCTTCAAGCTTCCCCATGACCTCACCGCGAAAGCCGTAGACATGGCGCCGACCGGCGTAGGGGATCAGCGTCACCTCGCGGGTCTGGCCCGGCTCGAAGCGAATCGCCGTGCCGGCGGCCACATCGAGACGATGGCCACGGGCCTTGGCACGGTCGAAGGTGAGGGCCGGGTTGGCCTCGGCGAAGTGGTAGTGGGAGCCGATCTGGATCGGACGGTCGCCGGTGTTGGCAACCTCGACGGTGATCCGCTCACGCCCCTCGCAGAGCGCGATCTCGCCGTCCTTCAACTGGTACTCACCTGGAATCATCGGACCGGACATCTTCGCGGGCTCCTTAGACAATGGGGGTGTGGACGGTGACCAGCTTGGTGCCGTCGGGGAAGGTGGCCTCGACCTGCACCTCGTCGACCATCTCGGCCACCCCCTCCATGACGTCGTCGCGGGAGAGGATCTCGCGGCCCGCGCTCATCAGATCGGCCACCGTGCGCCCATCGCGAGCGCCCTCCAGGATCTCGAAGCTGATCAGCGCCACAGCCTCGGGGTAGTTGAGCTTCAAGCCTCGGGCGCGGCGACGTTCGGCCAGCTGGGCTGCCATGAAGAGCAGCAGCTTGTCCTTGTCGCGGGGGGTCAGTTCCATGTCGGGTCTCCGTGGAAGATGGGGGGTCAGGTTCGCCAGATGCGTGGCGCGTGGGCCTCGAGGCCCAGCAGCCTGGGACGCAGGACCCGCCAGGCGTCCTCGCACAGACCCCAGGCCTCGCGGCACTCCTGGCCCAGGTAACGCACCAGCAGCACACCGTGACGCACGGTGACCGCCCAGCGGGTCGAAGCGCCGAGCGCCACGCGCAGGGCCTCGACGGCCTCGGGCTCATCGTCCAGGCCCACCGCCCAGAGCGTGGCCTGCACGGTGGCGCCGCCCTGCCCCCACCGCCCGCGGAAGCGCGGATGGGACGGGTCCAGGGGCTGACGCTCGATCCATAGCGGTTTGCCGTCGCGAGTGAGCCGGAAACGCTGGTCGATGCGACCCGACACATAGGGCAGCTCGCTGGCGGGGCGACCCAGGGCCAGCACCTCCCAGCCCAGGCATCGCGCACTGCCGTCAAGCGCCACGGTGGTGGCCTGCTCACCCCGAGCCCCGTCGAAGGCGATGGTCTCCTGGGGGAGCCACTCGAGAGTGGCGCCCTGCTCCACGCGCAGGCGAACCTGCTGGTTCGCGGCGACGCCATGGGTGTCGGCTCGGTAGAGCTTGTTGGCGGCCGGCGTGGTCAAGAGGGCGTGGGCCCCTGCCTCCACTCCGACATCGATACTCAGGGCGTCGCCGCTGACCAGCCCGCCAGGGGGGTGCAGCAGGTAGACATGACAGGCGCCCTGGCCCCCCTCCGGATAGAAGGGGCGCTGCACCCGCAGCGGCCCGCGATGTCGCGCGTGAACCAGGCGGGTGACGTCCCGGCGGGAAGCGAAGCCCAGATCCAGGGCGGCATCCCAGCGGCGCGCGGCATCGAACCGATGGCCGGAGTCCGTCAGCGGTGTGGCATCCCGATAAGTCTCGAAAACGGTCATGGGCGGCTCGTGATCCAGCGTGTCTGCACAGCTATCAGCAAGCGGCGTACCAGAAGGGGGAAGGAGGTGTTTTAAACTTATAATTCAGCGAGTTGAATATTGCCTAGAGCACCGATCGCACTCCCTGCGCCTTATTGAGGTGCGCCACCGCGAGAATAAATGCACCACCTGGGTGCGGCGAGACCGGCAGGCTGGCCATCAAGGTGCAAGGTGCGTCTGCCCGACGGTGATGACGCCTTGCAAGCGGTTTCCTGGCGCTGGGCGTTACAGGCGTCAGAACCTATACCGTCAGATGCTCCTTGATCAGCGCATCGGTCAGCTCGCCGATCGGACCACGGGCCACCGGTCGGCCGCGATCCATGATCACGAAGCGGTCGGCGAACTTGCGGGCGAAGGGGAGCTTCTGCTCCACCAGCAGAACGGTCAGGCCGTCCTCCTTGATCAGCCGGCGGATCACCTCGCCGATCAGGGTGACGATATTGGGCTGGATGCCCTCCCCCGGCTCGTCCAGGATCAGCAGGCGCGGCTCGATCACCAGCGCCCGGCCGATGGCCAGCTGCTGCTGCTGACCGCCGGAAAGATCGCCGCCACGGCGATGCTTCATCTCCTCGAGCACCGGGAAGAGCTCGAAGATGCGGGAGGGAATGGTGCGGCGGCCGTCGCTGCGGGCGGCCAGGCCGGTGCGCAGGTTCTCCTCCACGGTGAGCAGCGGGAAGATCTGCCGACCCTGGGGCACATAGCCGATGCCCAAACGCGAGCGCTCCTCCACGCGCTTGCGGGTCAGCTCCACGTCATCGGCATAGCGAATGCTGCCGTCGGAGACAGCCACCTCGCCCATGATCGCCTTCATCAGGGTGGTCTTGCCCACCCCGTTGCGTCCCATCACGCAGGTGCATTCCCCCGTCGGCACCTCGAGGGCGAGATCCCAGAGGGTATGGCTCTCGCCGTAGTACTGGTTGAGCTTGTCGATGGTCAGCATCACGCCTCCTCACCCAGGTAGACTTCGATCACCTTCGGGTCGTTGGACACCTGGTCCATGCTCCCCTCGGCCAGCACGCTGCCCTGGTGCAGCACCGTCACCTGGCGCGCGATGGAACGCACGAATCCCATGTCGTGCTCCACCACCACCACCGACTGCTTGCCGGCGAGCCCGGTCAGCAGCTCGGCGGTACGCGCCATCTCCTGCTCGGTCATCCCGGCCACCGGCTCGTCCACCAGCAGCAGCCGGGGCCGCTGCATCAGCAGCATGCCGATCTCCAGCCACTGCTTCTGGCCGTGGGAGAGGATCCCGGCCGGACGGCCATGCAGCTCGACCAGGCCGATGGTGACGAGCACCTCCTCGATGCGATCGCGGATCTCTCCGCTCATGCGCGCCGTCAAGGTGGGCAGGATGCGCTTGTCGGCGGCCATGGCCAGCTCCAGGTTCTCGAACACCGAGAGCGCCTCGAAGACCGTGGGTTTCTGGAACTTTCGGCCGATGCCGAGGCTGGCGATCTCGGGTTCGTTCATGGCCAGCAGGTCGTGGCGGCTGCCGAACCACACCGAGCCGCTGTCGGGGCGGGTCTTGCCGGTGATGATGTCCATCATGGTGGTCTTGCCGGCGCCGTTGGGACCGATGATGCAGCGCAGCTCGCCGTCGTCGACGGTCAGGTTGAGATTGTTGATGGCCTTGAAGCCATCGAAGCTCACCGTGACGTCCTCCAGATAGAGGATGGGACCGTGGCGCACGTCCACCGGCGAGACGGCGGGCACCAGGAAATCGAAGACGCGATCGCGGTCGGCGAAGGATCGCAGCAGGCTCATGGGGTCACCTCCCTGCCCGTCGCGCCACCGTCATCCGGCCGTCGGCGACGCTTCAGGCGATAGGCAAGCAGGCCGGCGACGCCTCGGGGCAGGAATACCGTGACCAGCACGAAGAGCCCGCCCAGGGCGAACAGCCAGGCGTCGGGCATCACCCCGGTGAACACCGTCTTGGCGTAGTTGACCAGTATCGCCCCGATCACGGCGCCATAGAGGGTCGCGCGGCCACCCAGCGCGACCCACAGCACGATCTCGATGGAGAACAGCGGCGAGAACTCGCTGGGGTTGATGATCCCGACCTGGGGCACGTAGAGGGCGCCGGCTAGGCCCGCCAGCATGGCCGAGACCACGAAGACGAACAGCTGGAACCGCTCGACTCGGTAGCCGAGAAAGCGGGTGCGGGCTTCGGCATCGCGGGTGGCGATGCAGACCCGTCCCAGCTTGCTGCCGACGATCGCCCGGCACAGCAGGTAGCCCAGGGCCAGCGCCACGCCGGTGGCCAGGAAGAGCCCGAGGCGGGTCTCGTTGCTGCGCAGATTGAAGCCGAGGATGTCGCGGAAGTCGGTCAGCCCGTTGTTGCCGCCGAAGCCCATCTCGTTGCGGAAGAAGGCCAGCATCAACGCAAACGTCAGCGCCTGGGTGATGATCGACAGGTAGACCCCGGTGACCCGGGAGCGGAAGGCCAGGAAGCCGAATACCAGCGCCAGGGCCCCCGGCGCCAGCAGCACCATCAGGAAGGCGAACCAGGCCATGTCGAAGCCCGCCCAGTACCAGGGCAGGCTATCCCAGCTGAGGAACACCATGAAGTCCGGCAACTCCGGGTGGCCATAGACCCCGCGGTCGCCGATCTGGCGCATCAGGTACATGCCCATGGCGTAGCCGCCCAGGGCGAAGAAGGCACCGTGGCCGAGGCTCAGGATGCCCAGGTAGCCCCACACCAGGTCCACCGCCACGGCGAGCAGCGCATAGCTCAGGTACTTGCCGAACAGATTGACGGTATAGGCGTTGACGTGCAGCGCGTGACCCTGGGGCACCGCCACATGCAGCAGCGTCACCAGGGTCATGGCGGCCAGCAGCACGGCCAGGAAGAGCTGCGTCGAGCGCTCCGCGAAGGGGCGCGTCAGCCAGAATCTCGAAGCCAGCATGAATCAGCCCTCCGCCGCACGGCCCTTCTGCGGAAAGAGTCCGCGGGGGCGCTTCTGGATGAACAGGATGATGAAGACCAGCACGATGATCTTGGCCAGCACGGCCCCGGCCCAGGGCTCCAGCACCTGGTTGATCACGCCCAGCGACAGGCCAGCCACCAGGGTGCCCCAGAGGTTTCCGACGCCGCCGAACACCACCACCATGAAGGAGTCGATGATGTAGTTCTGGCCCAGGTTGGGCCCGACGTTGGTGAGCTGGGAGAGCGCCACCCCGGCCAGGCCCGCGACCCCGGAGCCCAGGGCGAAGGTGAGGATATCGACCCGGGTCGCGCGGATGCCCATGGAGCGCGCCATGGCACGGTTCTGGGTCACCGCCCGCACCTCGAGCCCCAGCCGGGTGCGGCGCATGATCAGCATCAGGCCGGCGAACACCGCCAGGGCGAAGCCGATCACCACCATGCGGTTGAGCGTCAGCGACAGGGCGTCGTTGATGGCGATGGAGCCGCTCATCCACTCAGGCGAGATCACGGTGCGGTTCTGGGGCGAGATCACCGTTCGCACCAGCTGCTGGAGGATCAGGCTGATGCCGAAGGTGGCCAGCAGGGTCTCCAGGGGGCGACCCTTGAGGAACTGGATCACGCCGCGTTCGATGGCGATGCCGGCCAGCGCCGCCACCAGGAAGCCGGCGGGGACCGACAGGACCAGCGCCAGGCCAGGCTGGCCCGGCAACAGCTGCTGCACGGCCCAGGTGGTATAGGCGCCGAGCATGATCAGTTCGCCATGGGCCATGTTGATCACTCCCATCACGCCGAAGGTGATGGCCAGGCCGATGGCCGCCAGCACCAGCACCGAGCCCAACGAGAGCCCGAAGTAGAGGGTCTCCACGGCCCGATTGACCTTGAGCAGCTGCTCGATGTCGTTCAGCGCGCTGCGTGCCGCATCGGCCAGCACCGCATCGTCGCCATTGGCGGCGCTGCCCTCTATCGCGCCCGACGCCGCGCGGTTAAGCGCCACGCGGACCCGCGGGTGCAGGCTGCCCTGAAGGTCGGCCACCGCGGCCACCTCGCCCTGCTCCAGTCGATGGATGGCCAGCGCCTGTACCAGACGCCTGCGCACCTGCGGGTCTTCCTCGCCCTCGATCACCTCGGCCAGGGGGTCGGCAAGGTCGGCGTCCACCTCGCCCAGCAACCGCTCGGCGGAGGCGCGTCGCAGGCCGAGGTCCGCCGAATAGAGATCCACCACCGCGATGGCGCTGCGCAGCTGATTGCGCAGCGCATTGTTGATGCCGACGCGATCCAGGTCACGGCGGGACATCTCCCCCAGCGGCTCGCCGGTCAGGGCATCCGCCACCGGCCAGTCGCGGCCGCGGTTGTCGATCACCACCACGAAGCGGCCGTCCTCGACGCGCTGCAGGCGCCCGTCGAGCAGCGCCTGCAGCCAGTCGCGGGCGCGGGGATCGTCGCTGGCCACGATGGCGTCGATGGCGCGGCCCTTGGCGGGGAAGCTGCCCGCGTCGAGGGCTTCGAGCAGCTCGATGGCGGCCGAATCGTCGTCGGCCGAGGGCTGGGCCTGAGCGCCCAGCGGCACCGTCAGCAGCACCAGCAGCACCAGCAGCCAGAGAAAAAGGAGACGCCTCATGGGTTCATCCTTTGCATTGGGGAGTCACGAAAGGGGTCTGGCGGGCGTGCGGCCCGCCGAATTGAAGCTGGCAGCACCGCTCAAGGCTGTTCCGGCGACAGGCCCCGGAGCGCCGGACCGTCGAGGGGGCGCTGTAAACCCATCCCTGGGCGCTACCGATGCCCTGCGGCGCTCTCGCATCCTGCTCCGCTTGCAGGGCCGGTGCTGGCCATCCATGGCCAGCCCGTTCGGAGCAGTGCTCCTCACCCCTGGCATAGGACCCCCTCTTCGACCTGTCCCCGGCGCCTTGCGCTTGATGCGACGCCGGGAGCGGGCGTTACTCGGCCAGGGCGGCCTCGGCCTCCTCGGCCGCGGTGCTCCCGCCGCAGGAGCCGGTAGCGACGTTGAAGTTGCCGCAGCGCATCGGGGCGCGCCAGTCTGCGATCAGGTCGCGGGAACCCGGCAGGAAGTCGGACCAGGCATCGCCGACCACGGTGGACGGGGTCTGCCAGACGATATCGAACTGGCCGTTGTCCTGGATCTCGCCGATCAGCACCGGCTTGGTGATGTGGTGGTTGGGCATCATGGCCGCATAGCCGCCGGTAAGGTTGGGCACCGCCACGCCGATGATGGCGTCCTTGACGGCATCCGCGTCGGTGGTGCCGGCCTTGCGTACCGCCTCGGCCCACATGTTGAAGCCGATATAGTGGGCCTCCATCGGGTCGTTGGTCACCGCCTCCTCGTCGCCGGTCCACTCGATCCAGGCGTCGATGAAGTCATAGTTGGCATCGGTATCGACGCTCATGAAGTAGTTCCAGGCGGCCAGGTGGCCGACCAGCGGGCCGGTGTCGATACCGGTCAATTCCTGTTCGCCTACCGAGAAGGCCACCACCGGGATGTCCGCGGCGTCGATGCCCTGGTTGGCCAGTTCGCGGTAGAAGGGCACATTGGCATCGCCGTTGATGGTCGAGACCACCGCGGTCTTCTTGCCCTCGGTGCCGAAACGGCGGATCTCGGCGACGATGTTCTGCCAGTCCGAGTGGCCGAAGGGGGTGTAGTTGACCAGGATGTCCTCCTCGGCCACCCCGAACTCCTCCTGAAGGTAGGCCTCGAGGATGCGGTTGGTGGTGCGAGGATAGACATAATCGGTGCCCGCCAGCACCCAGCGCTCGACCCCCACCTCATCATGCAGATAGTTCACCGCCGGGATGGCCTGCTGGTTGGGCGCCGCCCCGGTATAGAAGACGTTCTCTGAGGACTCCTCCCCCTCGTACTGCACCGGGTAGAAGAGCAGACCGTTGAGCTCCTCGAAGACCGGCAGTACCGCCTTGCGGGACACCGAGGTCCAGTTGCCGAAGACCACATCCACCTCGTGCTGGGCCAGCAGCTCCCGGGCGCGTTCGGCGAACAGCGGCCAGTTGGAGGCCGGATCCACCACCACCGCCTCGAGCTGACGGCCCAGCAGGCCGCCCTCCTGGTTCTGCTTTTCGACCAGCATCTCCACGGTGTCCTTGAGCACCGTCTCGCTGATCGCCATGGTGCCCGAGAGCGAGTGCAGGATACCGACCTTGATCGGGTCTTCCTGGGCCAGGGCCTGGGCGCCGGCCCCCATCAGGGAGGCGGTCAGAAGCGCGGCGGTCAGGGGACGCAGCGGCAGCGTCTTGCGATGGGATAGGGTCATGAGAATCTCCATGCTCACAAGGGTTGTTGTTGTGTAGCAAGAAGATGCTGCAAGGGATGCGCCAGCAGGCGACATTTCCAGGAAAGGTCAACAGTTACAACTAATTGCCGGATCAACATGACATGCTCGAAGGGCCCGACTGCACCCTGTCGGTGCAACTTTCCACGAACCGGGCGCCGGCCATGCACCATCCCTCCCCCAACGATGCACGCCGCCAGCCTCGACGCCCCCTGATAGTGCACATCTCGGCCCAAAACCATCCACCCCGGGGCCCTCACACGACAGGGGCGCCGAGGGTGTCGGCGCCCCGTCAGGCCGAAGGCTGGCGAATGGCAGGCGGGTCAGCTCCTGGCGCGCTGCATGACCTTCTTGACCAGAGGCAGCAGCAGCGACAGGGCGGCAATGATCAGCAGCCACATGGAGATCGGCTTGTCGACGAAGACCATCCAGTCGCCACCGGAGATCTGCAGGGCGCGACGCATGGACTCTTCCATGATGCTTCCCAGGATCAATGCCAGGATCAGAGGAGCCGCCGGGAAGCCAAACAGCCGCATGCCAAGCCCCATCAGCCCGAAGCCAAGCAGGAACAGCAGGTCGATCACACTGAAGCTCATGCCGTAGACACCGATCATGCAGAAGATCAGGATCAACGAAAGCAGCAGAGGGCGAGGCATTTCAAGAATCTTGGCGATATAGGGGATCAGCGGCAGGTTGAGCACCAGCAACATGATATTGCCGATATACATACTGGCAATAACGCCCCAGAACACATCGGGACGATCCACCAGCATCGCCGGTCCGGGACTGATCCCCATGACCAGCAGGGCCCCCAGCAAGACCGCCGTGGTCCCGGAGCCGGGCACGCCCAGGGTCAGCAGGGGCACGAAGGAGCCGGTACAGGCGGCGTTGTTGGCCGCCTCGGGTGCCGCCACTCCCTTGATATTTCCCTTGCCGAAGGTATCCCCATCCTTGGCGATGCGCTTCTCCATGCTGTAGCCGAGAAACGATCCGATGGTGGCACCGGCACCCGGCAACACGCCGGTGAAGAAGCCCAGCACCGAACTTCGTCCGATGGGCCCGGCGATCTCCTTCACTTCGCGTCGCGAGAGCCTGAGCGAACCGATGGCATTTCGTTCCGGCTCCTTGCCACCGCCCCCCCGGAGCAGCATGTAGAAGACTTCTGCCAGGGCGAAGACACCCAGTGCCACCACCAGGAAGTCGATGCCGTCGAGCAGGTGGGTGGTCCCGAAGGCAAAACGCACGGTGCCAGTCTGCAGGTCGATACCGATGATTGAGATCATGATCCCGACCACCGCGGCGATCAGCCCCTTGACCAGCGACTTGTCGGAGAGCGATACCACCGCCGTCAGGCCCAGCACCATCAGCGCGAAGTACTCTGCCGGCCCGAATGCCACGGCGACCCTCGAGAGCATCGGCGCCACCATCATCAGAAACACGATGGAGATGGTGCCGCCCACGAAGGAAGCATAGGCCGCAATGGCAAGGGCCTTGCCGGCCATGCCCTGCTTGGCCATGGGATAGCCATCGAAGGAAGTGGCCACGGTGCCGGCCACGCCGGGAGCGTTCAGCAGGATCGATGAGCTCGAGCCGCCGAAAATGGCCCCGTAGTAGACGCCAGCCATCAGGATCAGTCCGGAAGAGGGCTCCATGGCGAAGGTGATCGGAATCATCAGGGCCAGGGCACTGATCGGCCCCAGTCCCGGCAGCATGCCGATAATGGTGCCGGCGAAGACGCCGCCGAAGACATAAGCGATGTTCATGGGCTGCAGCGCGATGCCGAAGCCGTACATCAGGTTGTTCAGTGCTTCCATGAGCAGGTTCTCTCTCGCGAGCCGGTCGTGTCGTGTGACCTCAGATCGGCAGGATTCCCGTCGGCAGGTAGACTTCCATGATGCGCGTCATGGTCAAGTACAGTGCCAGCACCACACCAAGCGAAGTGGCCAGGTTCACCCCATGTCGACGGTAGCCGTAATACCAGCCAAGGCCGAAGGCCAGCACGGTGGATGCCACCACGAAACCGATCGGCACCATCAGCAGTGCGTAGGCAATGATCGCCAGCGAGGTGATGACCACCCGCGACCAGGGGCGCAACAGCAAAGGCTGGTTCAGGGCCTCGGGGCTTGGCTCCTCGGGAATATCCTGGGCCTTGGGTTTTTCCAGGAAAAGCAGCAGGGCCAGCCCGAGCAGGGTGAACCCAAGCACCTTGGGGAACAGGTCGGAATCGATCGGCCGGGGCAAGGGGAACTGGCGAATCTGGAAGGCCATTACCAGGTAGCCTACCGAGAAGAGCGCGATGACCAGCGCCAGGATCTGGTTGGTATTGAGTCGTGTCATGATGCGTCCACCTCGGGCCCGAGGCAGGTAATGCCCGCCCCCAAACCCAAGAATCACATTCGAAGAAATCGAGCCCCGAGATCATCGGGGCTCAGGAGAATCACTCCGGGCGAGTCAGCCGGCGTTCAGCGAATCAGACCGAGTTCGGTCAGCACTCCGCTGAACTCTTCCTTCTGGGCATCGAGAAAGTCGCCGAATTCTTCACTGCTCTGATAGGCATCGATCCAGCCCAGCTGGTCGCGGGCTTCCTGCCAGCCATCGGTCTCGAGCATCCGGGCGAAAAGATCCTCGTAATAGGCCACGGCCTCGGCCGGCATATCGGGCGTGCCCATGACACCGCGCCAGATATCGAAGGTGTAATCGATGCCCTGCTCCTGGTAGGTGGCGATCTCGGCCAGGGGGCCTCCCAGTCGCTCGGGAGAGGAAACCCCGAGCGCCCGGATGTCACTCTCCGGGCCCAGTTGGCCTGCGGCCTCGCCGGCGCCGGTGATCACGGCCTCGACATGCCCTCCCATCAGGTTGGTCATGGCTTCACCGCCTCCCGAGAAGGCGATGTAATTGACGCCTGACGCCTCGAGGCCGGCTGCAGACGCCACACCGGCGATGGAGATATGGTCCATGGAACCCGGCGCGCTGCCGCCGCCGACACTCATGGAAGGCCTCTCGCGCATCGCCTCGAACAGATCATTGAGATCCTGATAGTCGGAGTCCGCCTGAACCAGCACGATGGAGTAGTCGGTGATCAACCGAGCGATCGGCGTGAAATGGGTATGGTCATATCGCGAAGTCCCGGCCAGCGGCACCAGGATGATGGGCGGGCTGGTGGCGAAGAGCTTGTGCGGGTTGCCACTATCGTTGGCGATCTGGGCCCAGGCCACGGCACCGCCGCCACCGGGCACGTTGATCGCAGCGAAGTTCTGGTCGGCCAGCCCCTCTGACTGGATGACGCGGGAAGTAGTGCGTACCAGGGTGTCCCAGCCGCCGCCGGGGTTGGCCGGGGCGATGAACTCGATGGAGCGGGTCGGGGCCCACTCCTCGGCCTGGACGGCGCCAGCGAGGCCGGTCAGCCCTGCCAGCGGCAGGAGGATGGCGGTAATGCCCCGGGCGGTGAACTTGGTGGTCATGGCGTTTTCCTCTGGGCGGAATCATTGTTATGTAAAGCGACAGAGCAAACTCTAGAAGACGGGCGCACCTGATCACAACCTTGTGAACATATTGGAAAAAAAGAGCGTTATGGGCATTGTGTGCATTCTGCTCACGCTCCTCCCTCTCCCAGCCAGGGGCCCGCGTCGCTGGTCAGCCGGTAGCGGCGCTCGGGCCGCCCCACATCACCATAGCCCAGCTCGGCGGAGGCCACCTGCACCGAGACCAGGAATTCCAGGTAGCGCCGCGCCGTGGAACGGCTGGCCCCGATATGGCGCGCCACCTGCATGGCGGACAGCGCCGCTCCGGCTTCCTTGATGGCCGCGACCACCGCCTCCAGGGTCAGGCGATCGATCCCCTTGGGAAGACTGCGGGTATTCGCGGCCGATTTGGCCTCGGGACGCAGCCTGGCCAGGGCACGATCGAGCTCCTCCTGGCTCATCTCGCCGTGGGCCGCCAGAGCCGTCCGCTCACGCCGGAAGCGTTCCAGCATCTGGGCCATGCGAGAGGCCTCGGTGGGCTTGATCAGATAGTCGAAGACGCCCCCTCGCAGCGCTTCACTGATCGTTTCCACTTCCCGGGCCGCCGTGACCATCACCACGTCCATGTGCAGGTGGTCACGGCGCAGCATCCACAGTAGCTCCAGCCCCTCGACATCAGGCAGGTAGGCATCGAGCAGCACCAGCTGTATGCGCTCGGCATGCCGGGCCAGCAGCTCCCTTGCCTCGGCCGCCGAGCGCGCCATGCCCACCACCCGAAAGCCCTCGCTCTGCTCGATGAAGGCCCGGTGGATCTCGGCGATACGGAAATCATCCTCGATGATCAGGATCCCGTACTCTGCGACGGTCAGGTCTTCGGCGTCGTGTCGCATCGGCTCTCCCCGGTGGTGTGGTTGTCGTGTCGATTCCCGGCCTCTCTCAACGGCCTCTCTCAACGGCCTCTCTCAACGGTCTATGGCCGCCGGAGTGCGGCACAGCGAACGATCGAGCACCACCGCGAAGCAGGCACCGCCCAGCTCGCTCTCCTCCAGGGTGATCGCACCGCCATGCTCCCGACACAGCCGTGACACCAGGGCCAGGCCGATCCCGCGATGCTTGCCAGGCTTGGTCGAGAAGCCCTCGGTGAAGATCGCCTCGACGTTCTCGGGGGCCACCCCGGCGCCGTTGTCCTCCACCTCGATCAGCAGCTGCTCGCCGAGGTCGGTGAAGAAGAGCCGCACCCGCGGTTGCTCCCCACCCTCGCGTCGCTCCTGCAGGGCGGCGTGGCAGGCGTTGTCGAGCAGGTTACCGATCACCGTCATCAGCACTTCCTGGCCGGTAGCGGTAAGCGGCGTGGAGAGCGAGCTCTGGTCGTCGATCTCCAGCCCCACGCCGAGCTCACTGGCGCGGGTCAACTTGCCAAGCAGAGTGCCGCTGATCACCGGGTCCACCACGTGGTTCATCAGAAAGGTCATCTGCGCCTGGGCGCGTTCGCTCTCCTGGTGGATCAGTGCCAGAGCCTCCTTGATGCGGCCAAGCTGAAGCAGCCCGGAAATGGTGTAGAGCTTGTTGGAGAACTCGTGGGCCTGGGCGCGCAGCATGTCCACGTCGCGGCTGGCGGCGCTCAAGGCATTGGAGAGGTCGACGATCTCGCGACGACTGCGGAAGGTGGCCACTGCTCCCTCCAGCTGGCCGCCATGCACCACCGGCACCCGGTTCACCACCACCGGATGGTCGCCCAGCCACATCTGCTGGTCGAACTGCTGCTCGCCGCGTTCCAGCACCTCGAGCAGCCGTGAGTTGGGCACCACCTGCTGAATCGGGCACCCCAACACCTCGCGCTCGGGCGGCAGGTCGAGGAAACGCCGCGCCTGCTGGTTGACCAGGGTGATCGCGCCATCCTGATTTACCGCCAGGATCCCCTCGTGGATCGACTGCAGGATAGCCTCCTTCTCCATGGCCAGGCGGGCGATCTCATGGGGTTCCAGGCCCAGGATCACGCGTTTGAGGTGGCGGGAAAGGCCATAGGCGCCGGCGAAGCCCAGCAGGATCATGGCGGCCACGAGCCACCAGCCGAGGCTGGTATGGCGGCCCACGTCCATGGCCACCCGGTCGAGCATGAACCCCACCGAGACGATGCCGATGATCCGGCCCTCGGCGTCGAACACCGGCGTCTTGCCACGCATCGCCTCCCCCAGGGAGCCCACGGCCTCGGAAATATAGGACTCACCGTGAAGCAGAGCCCGGTCATTGTCGCCGCCGACCATGGGCAGCCCGAGACGTTCCGGCAGCGGGTGGGAGTAGCGGATGCCCTCGGTATTGCCCACCACCACGTAGCGCGCCCCGGTCTCGCGACGGATGCGCTCGGCAATGGGCTGAATGGTGGCCGCGGGGGCCTCGTCGGCGAAGGCCGCGACCAACTCGGGAATCACCGCGACCGACCTCGCCACCGCCAGGGCGCGCTCGCCCATCTGGTCGCCGATGATTTCGGCCTTGCGGTGGTTGAGGTAGGCCCCCTGGGCCAGCAGCATGGCGGCCAGCAACACGCCCACCAGCAGCATCACCTGGAGACGAAAGCTCCGTATCAGCCGGTGGCGGCGCAGCCTGGGGCGGCGAAGGCGCCTGACCTCGGCGATGGGGTCCGCGGGTCGGGACGGCATGGCTTGCTCTCGATGGCCAAAGACTCAGTATCGCATGTCATCCCCGGGGGCGGCATCAGGCCTCAGTCCGGCCTGCCGGTATCCCAGCCCCGGGCTTCGGCACGGGAGGCATCGAACCAGGCGAGACGGTCGTGGAGCGATACGACGCCACCGACGATGATCAGGGTGGGCGGCTGAAGGCGCTCGCCTCGCAACATCGCCGACATGTCGGCCAGGGTGCCGAGGTGCACGCGCTGCCGAGCCGTGCTGCCCTGCTCGATCAGGGCCACCGGGGTATCGGCCGCCAGGCCGTTGGCGACCAACTGCCGGCAGATCTCGGGCAGGCCGTGAAGCCCCATGTAGAAGACCAGAGTCTGGCCGGGGCTGGCCAGGGCCGGCCAATCAAGGTCGGCACTGCCGTTCTTGAGGTGGCCGGTGATGAAGCGTACCGACTGGGCGTGGTCGCGGTGAGTCAGAGGGATGCCGGCATAGGCCGCGCAGCCCGAGGCGGCGGTGATGCCGGGAATCACCTCGAAGTCGATGCCCGCCTCCGCCAGGGTCTCGAGCTCTTCCCCGCCGCGCCCGAAGATGAAGGGGTCCCCACCCTTGAGGCGCACCACCCGCCGGCCTGCCCTGGCCCAGTCGACCAGTGCCCGGTTGATGTCCTGCTGGGGCAGACTGTGATCGGAGCGTGCCTTGCCGACGTAGAGCCGCCAGGCGTCGGGGTTGGCCAGCGCGAGCACCTCCTGGCTGACCAGTCGGTCATGCAGGATCACCTCGGCCGCCTGCAGACGGCGCAGCGCCTTGAGGGTCAACAGCTCCGGATCACCGGGCCCGGCGCCCACCAGGCTGACCCGGCCGGGGGGCATGGCCGACCCGGGTGGCAGGACGTCGGGCATGTCATCCCCCGGGGGGTGTCGCTGCGAATCGCGCCGCATATTCCAAAAACCTCAAAAATTACCTATTCGTTATTCGCCAAGGTAATTTAAGCGAGGCGTATTTTCCACTCGCCTCTGGTCACAAGGATATAACGCTCGACCCTTCGCCAGGGACAGGAGAGCTTCAATGGAATCGACTAGCGCATGAGCGTCTCCACGCTGGCCACCTTGTCGTCCATGTGCTGCTCACGGTCGGTGCGGGTGCCGAGTTTGAGGGTAGTGGTAATACGCGGTGCGCCCATCTCGTGCACCACCTCGTGGCAGCGCTTGACCACGGCCATCACCTCGTCCCAGGGTCCCTCGATATTGGTTCCGTAGGCATGCATGCGATGTTCGAGACCGGAGGCCCGGATCACCCTCTGGCAGGCAGCAATCTGCGGCGAGACCGAAACGCCCACTCCAAGAGGGACGACACAGAGATCGATGATGACGTGCATGACGTTGACTCCTCATAGCAAAGCCGTGATTTAACGGTAAGGGGCGATTCCCCCGGCTTTTTCCTGCTGGTCTATGCTCAAGGCTACCGGACAGGACAACGAGCGTAACGTCCGGCGCCGCCGCCAGCGACAAGTATTACGTCAAACCTGCTGGACCAGGAGGACTCCATGACCAGCGACACCAGCATCGGCCCCATCGTCCTTCCCGACACCCGTGACCGCCATGTCTTCGAACAGCTGCTGGAGGGCTCTGGAATTGCCCTCAACGGCGATGCTCCCCAGGACCTGCGAGTCTTCCACCCGGATTTCTTCTCGCGGGTGCTGCATCAGGGCACCCTGGGGCTGGGCGAAGCCTACATGGACGGATGGTGGGAGTGCGATCGGCTCGACGAGATGGCCTGCCGGCTGCTTCAGCATGGCCTTGGCGAACGCGCGCATACGCCCTCCGAGCGACTGATGTATCGGCTCCAGGCCGGTTTCTTCAACCTGCAGAGCAAGGCGCGCGCCTACATCGTCGCCGAGGCCCACTATGACCTCGGCAATGATCTGTTCGAGCGGATGCTAGACCCCACGATGTGTTACTCCTGCGGCTACTGGAAGGAAGCCAGCACGCTTCATGAGGCTCAGCGGGCCAAGCTGGAGCTCGCCTGCCGCAAGCTCCAGCTCGAACCGGGCATGCACGTACTGGACATTGGCTGCGGCTGGGGAAGCTTCGCCGAGCATGCCGCTCGCCACCACGGGGTCGAGGTTACCGGCATCACCATTTCGCGGGAGCAGGCTGAACTCGCCCGTCAGCGCTGCCAGGGCCTTCCTGTGACCATCGAGCTCAAGGATTATCGCGACCTCGCGGAACGCTTCGACCGCGTCGTCTCCATCGGCATGTTCGAGCATGTGGGCCACCGCAACTATTCCACCTACTTCGAAGTCGTGGCCCGGCAGCTGGTTCCCGAAGGGCTATTCCTGCTCCACACCATCGGCTCCAACACCTCGGAGATCCGCGCCGACCCCTGGATCAACAAGTACATCTTCCCCAACGGCGTGCTGCCCTCGGCCATGCATATCGCCCGGACCAGCGAGGATCACCTGCTGATGGAGGACTGGCAGAACTTCGGCCCCGACTACGACCCGACCCTGATGGCCTGGCTCGAGAACTTCGACACCCGCTGGAATGAGGTAGCGGCGAACTACAACGAGCGCACCAGGCGAATGTTCCGTTATTACCTTGCTATCTGTGCCGGCGCCTTCCGAGCGCGCCATATGCAGCTATGGCAGGTCGTGTTCTCCCATCATCGCCAGAGGCGCTACGACGCCCCGAGGTAGTCACCGGCGCCTGAGCGCTGCGGATCGTCTATACTGTACACCCATACATAAACAGGGTGACCAGGGAATGGCGACATGATCGAGCAGACACTTCGGCAGGTCTTCGGCTACAGCGACTTTCGCCCCGGTCAGCGGCCGGTGATCGAAGCCGTGGTGGCCGGTCGCTCGGCGGCGGCCATCTTCCCCACCGGCTCCGGCAAATCCCTCTGCTACCAGCTGCCCGCCCTGCACCTGCCCCACCTGACCCTGGTGATCTCGCCGCTGCTGGCGCTGATGCAGGATCAGCTCGCCTTCCTCAAGCGTCACGGGATCGCCGCCGCCAGCATCGACTCCAGTCAGAGCCGCGAAGAGGCCGCCGCGGTCATGAACGGGGTAGAACGCGGCGAAATCCGCATCCTGATGGTGTCCGTGGAACGCCTGAAGAACGAGCGCTTCCGCGCCTTCATTGGCCGGATACCGATCTCGCTGATGGTGGTGGATGAGGCCCACTGCATCTCCGAGTGGGGCCACAATTTCCGTCCCGACTACCTGAAACTCCCCGACTACCAGCGCGAGTTCGGCATTTCGCAGGCGCTGCTGCTCACTGCGACCGCCACGCCACGGGTCATCGAGGACATGCGCCAGCGCTTTGCCATCGCGGATTCCGACGTCACCGCCACCGGCTTCTACCGGCCCAACCTGGACCTGACGGTCTCACCGGTGGCCGCCGAGTCGCGCCCCCGCGCCTTGACGACCTGGCTGCAGGCGCGCCAGGGCGGTGAGTCCGCCTTTCCCACCATCGTCTATGTCACCCTGCAGCAGACCGCCGAGCGGGTGGCCGCCTACCTGAGCAAGGCGGGTATTGCCGCCACGGCCTACCATGCCGGGCTCGAGGGCGAGCGCCGCGAGGCGATCCAGCGCGCCTTCATGGCCGGCGATATCTCATGCATCGTCGCCACCATCGCCTTCGGCATGGGCATCGACAAGGCCGACATCCGGGCCGTGGTGCATTTTGATCTGCCCAAGTCGATCGAGAACTACAGCCAGGAGATAGGCCGCGCGGGTCGTGACGGCCAGCCGTCGGAGTGCCTGATGCTGGCGGGCCGGGACACCCTGGGCGTGCTTGAGACCTTCGTCTATGGCGATACCCCGGAGCGCCACGGCATCGGCCGGGTGATCGGTGCCCTGGTCGACGCCGCCGAGCGCCACGGCGGCGACTGGGAGCTCACCCTGAATTCACTCTCCCGGGAGAGCGATATCCGCCCGCTTCCGCTCAAGACACTGCTGGTGCAGCTGGAGCTGCGCGGCATCATCGCACCGCGCCACAGCTATTTCGCCGACTACCGTTTTCGTCTCCATGGCGAGGCCGGCGACCTGGTCGACCGCTTTCAGGGCGAGCGGCGCGACTTCATCCGGGCCCTGCTCGATGCCGCCCCGAGGGCGCGCACCTGGCACGCCCTGGACTTCGCGACCCTTGACAGGCTGGGCACCGAGCGCGGGCTGGACGTCCACCGTGGTCGGGTGCTCAACGCCCTGGAGTACTTCGTCGAAAAGGGGTGGATGATCCTCGAAAGCAAGCAGCTCACCGAGGTCTACCGGGTGCTCGACTCGCCCCGCGACCCCGGCGCCCTCGGCGACGAGCTCCACGCCTACTTTCGCGACAAGGAGCAGGCCGAGGTGGCCCGTCTGCACGCCATGCTGGCCCTGTTCGAGTCGGACGACTGCCTCACCCGACGCCTGGCCGACTGGTTCGGCGATGCCCAGGCCCCGACCCACTGCGGCCACTGCTCCGCCTGCCGCGGCGAGCCCGCTCGGCTGCCGGCGCCGCCGCCGCTGGCGCCACTGGAGCCCCGGGAAATCGCGGCGCACCTGGATGCCCTGCGCCCCCGACTGGCGGAGGATGCCGGCGGTGGCCCCGCCACGGCGGACCTGCTGACGCGCTTCCTGTGCGGCATCGCCACTCCGCGGCTCACGCGGCTCAAGGCACGCGGCCTGCCCGGCTTCGGCGCGCTGGCGGCCTATCCCTACGCCGAGGTGCGCGAGCAGGCCGCAGCGCTGGCAGAGGCCTGAGCGGGGCCAGCTCAGGGTGGATTCGGCAGCCGGCCACGCCGCTGCAGCCAGCGCGTCAGCAGGTGCGCCGGCAGGTAGATCAGCAGCGGCCACAGTGCCATCAGCGCCCCCAGATAGACTAACGGCGGCACCCACTCCTGATGCTGACCGAAGGGCCCGTGAACCCAGTTGATATTGCGCTCGGGCTCGGTCAACAGGTAGGTCAGCGGTACCACCACCAACGTCAGCAGGCTCTGCCACCACAAGGCGCCGCGGGCATAGCCCAGCCTGGCGACGCCGATTCCCGCCACCAGCGGCAGAATCACATGGTAGAGCGACATGGCGCGGGCCATGGGCGGGTGCTCGGGGTCAAACATGTACTCGGTGCCGCCGATAGGGTGCACGCCGGTCACCCAGGCCGCAGCCACGTCGAGCGCCCATAGACTGCCCACCAGGGCCACGGCCAGCCACTGCATCGAGAGCAGCAGGCGATTCTCCCACCACAGGGCGACGAGGATGAGGAAGCTGGCCAGGTTGCACAGCCAGAAGAAATTCTGCGGGCCCAGCAGCAGCCAGAAGCTGGGTGCCCAGACGACGATCCAGGCGGTGAAGACAAGCTTGAGCCAGAGAGGAATTCCCGCGCAGGGTTTCGGTGCCGGAGAGGGGGCTGTCATGTTCACCTCCAGGGAGAGCCCACGGGGTCGATAGCCGGGTTCTACTTGGCATCTGAAATCCGGGGCTTGACGTCATGGTCGAGCTGCACGACCTTTTGTGATGAACTCACCATCCCAGGAGGATGCACCATGGGCAAGCTTTCCCAACAGACCTGCGAGGCCTGCAGCATCGACGCCCCGCGAGTCACCGACGACGAGATGGACGAGTACCGTCGGGATGTGCCCGAGTGGCAGATCGTCGAGCGCGATGGCATCATGAAGCTTGAACGAACCTTCACGTTCAAGGATTTCGTGCAGGCCCTCGACTTCACACAGCGAGTCGGCGAGATCGCCGAACAGGCTGACCATCATCCCGCGATCCTCACCGAATATGGCAAGGTGACCGTGACCTGGTGGTCACACAAGATCAAGGGCCTGCACAGGAACGACTTCATTCTTGCCGCCAGAACCGACGAGGTAGCGAAATAAATGTTCGAACACATTGAGCGGGTTCCCGGGGATGCCATCCTCGGTCTGATCGAGGCCTTCAAGAAGGACACCAACCCCCAGAAGGTCGATCTCGGCGTCGGCGTCTACAAGGATGACCATGGCAACACACCGGTGATGCGCGCCGTCAAGGAAGCCGAGGCCCTGCTGCTCAAGAACGAGACTACCAAGACCTACATCGGCTCCCACGGAGCGCCCGAGTACGCTTCGGTGATTCTGCCCATGGTGCTCGGCGAAGCCTCGCCGGTGCTGGAAGCGGGCCGTGCCAGCGCCACCCAGTCTCCCGGCGGCACCGGCGCCCTGCGCCTGGCGGCAGACTTCATCGCCAAACACCTGCCCGGCAAGGGCATCTGGGTCTCGGATCCGACCTGGCCCAATCATCTCGGCATCTTCACCGCCGCCGGCATCGAGCTGCACAAGTACCCCTACGTGGACGCCGAGAACCGCCTCGACTTCGACGGCATGCTCACCGCCCTGAAGCAGATTCCGGAGGGCGACGTGGTAGTGCTGCACGCCTGCTGCCACAACCCCACCGGTTTCGACCTGTCCCGCGATCAGTGGCAGACCGTGCTCGAGGTGGTGCGCGAACGCCAGCTTCTGCCGCTGGTCGACTTCGCCTACCAGGGCTTCGGCGAGGGCCTCGACGAGGACGCCTACGGCGTTCGCCTGCTGGCCGAGAGCCTCGACGAGGTGATCATCACCAGTTCCTGCTCCAAGAACTTCGGCATCTACTGCGAGCGTACCGGCTGCCTGATCATGGTGGCGAAGAACGCCGAACAGATGGAGAACGTCCGCTCGCAGATTGCCATCGTGGCCCGGGAGAACTACTCCAACCCGCCGGCCCACGGCGGCTCCATCGTCAGCGAGATCCTGCACTCCGCCGAGCTCGCCGCCCTCTGGCGCGAGGAGCTCACCGAGATGCGCGACCGGATCAACACCCTGCGCAGCGACTTCGTCGAGTCACTCAAACCCTACGACCTGGACCAGAAGTACGCCTGTGTCGCCGAGCAGCGCGGGATGTTCTCCTACACCGGCCTGCAGCCCGAACAGGTCGACCGCCTGCGCGACGAGTTCGGCATCTACATGGTCCGTTCGGGCCGCGCTAACGTCGCCGGTTTCTCCCGGGAGAACCTGCCCTACCTGGCCAAGGCGATCGCCGCGGTCAACTGATCGCCGCCACCCCGACTGCAGCGCCCGGGCCCTGCCCCGGGCGTCGTCTTTCAACGCAGTGCGCCCCGCCGATGGCGGGGCGCACTGCGTTGAAGACTGCATGAGAGTTACTTCCAGAAATCGCGAATCGAAGCGATCCCCTGGGCCCCCACGGCGCGGGCGTGGTTGGCATCGAAGCGAGTCATGCCCCCCAGGGCGAAGACCGGCATGGCCGCACGCTCCACCAGCTGTTGGAAGTCATGCCAGCCCATGGGAGGCACTTCCGGGTGGGACGGCGTGGTACGCAGCGGCGAGAGGGTCACGAAGTCGCAGCCCAGCTTGCCGGCCTGTACCAGCTGCTGGCGGTCATGGGTGGAGGCGGCAAGCCACTTGCCCTCGGCGATGGGACGCCGCTCCAGCCGCATGAGCCGCTCGCTGGTGAGATGGATGCCATCGGCATCGACCCGCTCGAGCACGGAGGGCTCGGCGTTGAGCAGCAGACGTGCGCCATGCTGGCGACAGAGTGCCAGGGAGGCTTCGGCGCGGGCCAGATAGGCCGCCTCGTCGAGCTGCTTGGCACGCAGCTGCACCAGGCGGGCGTGATCTTCCACCAGCGCGCGTTCCAGGCGCTCCATGAAGAGGCCCTCGTCCTCCTCATCGGCGGTAATCAGATACTCGGTGGGCAGCGCGACCGCCCTCAGGATCGGCAGGTTGGCCGCCGGGAAAGGGTAGTTGACCAGATCCCTCATGGGCACCCATCGCACTGCCTGCCCTTCGCGGCCGAAGGGCTCACCCGAGAAGCCGTGCACCTGCCAGACGTCGAGCAGGATGTGCTTGTCGGGGTACTCATGATGGATACGGATCAGCGGCTGTGCCCGCTGAATCTCTACCCCAAGCTCTTCATGGAGTTCGCGCTTGAGCCCACCCAGGCCGGTCTCGTAAGGCGCCAGCTTGCCACCGGGAAACTCCCACAGTCCGCCATGATCGACGTTGCTCGGCCGGCGAGCGATCAGAACTTGATCACCGTCGGCGCTGATGATGGCGGCGGCCGCCACATGCACCCTTCTCTTCACCATTGCGTTCATTCACCTTTCCAACTGGCCCGCCCCCGGGGGCGCGGGGTTCTTTGTCCGGCGGTTGACCGACCGCTCAGCTGCGATAGTCGGCATTGATGGTTATATAGTCGTGGGAGAGGTCGGTGGTCCATACCGTGGCACTCTGCTCTCCTCGCCCTAGATCGATGCGAATGGGGATCTCCTCCCGAGCCATCACCGTGCTCCCGGCCTCCTCGGTGTAGCAGGGGGCACGGCCGCCCTCCTCTACCAGGCGTATCTCGCCGAGGTCGATGGTCACCCGGGAGACATCGAACTCCGTCACCGGAGCGCGCCCCACCGCGGCCAGTATCCGCCCCCAGTTGGCATCGGAGGCGTAGAGGGCGGTCTTGACCAGCGGCGAGTGAGCCACGGTGAAGGCCACGTCCAGAGCCTCCTGGCGAGTGGTGGCACCGTTCACCTGCAGGGTGACGAACTTGGTCGCGCCTTCACCGTCTCGGATGATGGCCTGGGCCAGGTCGGTCATCACCCTCTGCAGTCCGTTGCGGAAGATGGCGATGGCCTCTTCACCGACTACTGCCGGACCGCGCTGGGTGCTGATCAGCACGCAGGCGTCGTTGGTGGACGTATCGCCGTCCACGGTGATGCAGTTGAAGGAGCGATCCGTCGTCTCGCGCAGCAGCTCCTCGAGCAGCGACTGGTCCAGGCAGGCATCGGTGGCCACGAAGGCCAGCATGGTCGCCATGTTGGGCTGAATCATGCCCGATCCCTTCGCAATCCCGTTGATGGTCACCGTGGCATCACCCAGTTCCAGGGTCACGCTGGCCCCCTTGGGGCGGGTATCGGTGGTGAGGATCCCCTCCCCGGCCTGGTGCCAGGACTCGCTGCCCTCGCCCAGGGTCTCCAGCGCCGCGGGCAGGCCCGCCAGCAGACGCGGCATGGGCAGCGGCTCGCCGATCACCCCCGTGGAGAACGGCATCACCGCCTCGGCGGCAACGCCGGCCAGCCTGGCCAGCTCCGCGCAGGTGGCACGCGCATCGCGCAGCCCTACCTTGCCGGTGCCGGCGTTGGCGTTACCGGTGTTGATCACCAGATAGCGGGCTCCCTGCTGCTCGGTCGCCAGGTGCTCGCGGGCCACGGTCACCGGCGCTGCACAGAAGGCGTTGCGGGTAAACACCCCCGCCATCCGGGCACCCTCGGGCACCTCGATCACCACCAGATCTCGGCGATCTGCCTTCTTGATGCCTGCCATGGCGGTCCCCAGGCGAACGCCAGGGATCGCCGGCATCTCGGGAAAGCTTGCGTCACCCACTGCCATTGTCTCGTCTCCTGTCTGGTTGGCCGAAGGCCCGGGTCAGCTCAGCTTGCCACAGCACTGCTTGTACTTCTTGCCGGAACCGCAGGGACAGGCGTCGTTGCGACCCACCTTGGGTCCCTCGCGGCGCACCGGGCGCCCATCGGCACCCGGTAGCGGCGACGCCTGAGCGTCGATCGGATCGGTCGGATCGGCCGCATCGGGATCCCCGTGGCGACTGGCCGCTGTTGCCGTCTCGCGTTCGAGCGCCTCACGACGCTGACGCTCCATCTCGTCGACCTCCTCGGGCCGGCGCACCTGCACGTGGCTGAGAATCCGGGTCACGTCGGCCTTGATGTTGGTCAGCAGGTTCTGGAACAGTTCGAAGGACTCACGCTTGTACTCCTGCTTGGGGTTCTTCTGGGCGTAGCCCCGCAGGTGAATGCCCCGGCGCAGATGGTCCATGGACTGCAGGTGCTCCTTCCAGCGGGTGTCGAGCACCTGCAGCATCACCTGCTTCTCGAAGCGGCGCATCAAGGCCTCGCCGGCCTCGGCCACCTTGTTCTGATAGGTCTCCAGGTGCAGGGCCTGCAGACGCTCGCGAAGCTGCTCCTCGTGGAAACGCTCGTCCTCCTCGGCCCACTGCACCACCGGCGCTTCCAGATTGAATTCCACCTTGAGGTGGTCCTGGAGACCGGGAAGATCCCACTGCTCCGGGAGGCTCTGGGGCGGCACGAACTCGCTGATGGCCTGGTCCAGCACCTCCTGTCGAATACCCGCGACGGCCTCGGCGACCTCTTCGGCGCCCAGGATCTCGTTGCGCTGCTCGTAGATCACCCGACGCTGGTCGTTGGCCACGTCATCGTATTCGAGCAGTTGCTTGCGCATATCGAAGTTGCGGCTCTCCACCTTCTTCTGAGCGCGTTCCACGGCATTGGACACCATCTTGTGCTCGATCGCCTCGCCCCGCTCAAGGCCCAGCGCCTTCATCATCCGCTGCACCCGGTCGGAACCGAACAGGCGCATCAGGCTGTCCTCCAGCGACAGGAAGAAGCGGGTCGAGCCCGGATCCCCCTGGCGACCGGCGCGGCCGCGCAGCTGGTTGTCGATACGCCGAGATTCGTGGCGTTCGGTGCCGACCACGTGCAGGCCGCCGGCGGCAAGCACGGCGTCATGACGCGCCTGCCACTCGGCCTTGAGCCGCTCGAGCTCCTCGGGACTCGGATTATCGAGCTTGGCCGCCTCGGCTTCCCAGTTGCCACCCAGCACGATATCGGTACCGCGACCGGCCATGTTGGTGGCGATGGTGATGGCACCGGCCCGGCCAGCCTGGGCGATGATCTCCGCTTCGCTCTGGTGCTGCTTGGCATTGAGCACGCTGAAGACCAGGCCGGCCTGCTTCATCAGTCCTGCCAGGTACTCGGAGGTCTCGATGGACGCGGTACCCACAAGCACCGGACGCCCGGCCTCTGTCTCGGTCTGAACGTCCTTGATGATCGCCTCGAACTTCTCCTCGGCCGTAAGATAGACCAGGTCGTTCAGATCGAGGCGGATCAGCGGTTTGTTGGTGGGAATCACCACCACGTCGAGGCCGTAGATCTGGCGGAACTCGAACGCCTCGGTATCGGCGGTGCCGGTCATGCCGGCCAGCTTGTCATAGAGTCGGAAGTAGTTCTGGAAGGTGGTCGAGGCCAGCGTCTGGCTCTCGCGCTGCACCTCCACCTCTTCCTTGGCCTCCACCGCCTGATGCAGGCCCTCCGACCAGCGGCGGCCGGGCATGGTGCGACCGGTGTGCTCGTCGACGATGACCACCTGACCCTCGGCGACGATATAGTCCACGTCACGAAGGTAGAGATGACGCGCGCGCAGCGCCGAGTGCATGTGGTGAAGGAGGTTGAGGTTCTGGGCGGCGTAGAGCGAGTCCTCCTCACCCAGCAGGCCATCTGCCCGCATCAGCTCCTCGACCTTGGTGTGGCCGGTCTCGGTGATCTCCACCTGCTTGTGCTTTTCGTCCAGCAGGAAGTCGCCGCTGGCCGGATCCTCGGGATCCTCGCAGGCCGTCAGGTGGGCCGCCAGACGATCGACGATCTTGTAGAGCTCGGTATTCTCATCCACGGCACCGGAGATGATCAGCGGCGTCCGGGCCTCGTCGATCAGGATGGAGTCCACCTCGTCGACAATGGCGAAGTTGAGCCCCCGCTGTACCTTGTCCTCCAGCGCGAAGGCCATGTTGTCGCGCAGGTAGTCGAAGCCGAACTCGTTGTTGGTGCCATAGGTGATGTCGCAGGCGTAGGCGTCACGCTTCTCCACGCCGGTCTGGCCGGCATGGATGATGCCGACGCTGAGACCGAGGTATTCGTAGAGCGGACGCATCCACTCGGCGTCACGTCGGGCCAGGTATTCGTTCACCGTGACCACGTGCACGCCCTTGCCGGACAGGGCGTTGAGGTAGACGGCAAGCGTAGCCACCAGGGTCTTGCCCTCACCGGTCTTCATCTCGGCGATACGGCCGTTGTGAAGGGTCATGCCACCGACCATCTGGACGTCGAAATGGCGCATGCCCATCACACGCTTGCTCGCCTCACGTACGGTGGCGAAAGCCTCCGGGAGCAGGTCGTCGAGGGTCTCGCCCGCATCGAGACGTCCACGGAACGCCTCGGCACGAGCCTTGATATCGTCGTCGTCCAGCGCCTCGAGCTCAGGTTCGAAGACGGTGACGCGCTCGGCCTGGCGGCTCATGCGTTTGACTTCACGGTCGTTCTTGGAGCCGACGACCTTGCGCAACAGGGAATTGATCATGAGGGGTCCAATCTTTGCGTGTGGCATCATGCCGGCCGCCAGGGGCAGCCGGCCAGAATCAGGTATTCAGCGTGCCCACGCAGCGGGCGGCCCCCGGCGGGTCAGGACATCATGGGCGGCGGTGGTGCGGCCCGGGCGCGGCAACGGCCAGCGAGAGCGCTGCGGGCAAAGGCCGCGCAGGTTACGGGGAAGCGGCCAGGCGCGATGCGCGCGCCTCCGGGCCCTGAGGCGGGAGCTGGCCCGGATCAGCGCCGGCGCCAGGATACACACCTGCACCAGGCGCTCGGCCTGCCGCAGCGGCACGCCCTGAACCAGGCCGGCCGGCAACAGGCAGCCCACCAGCAGCCCGGCCAGCCACCAGCGCGCCGGACGCCGACGCGTCACGGCGGCGCGGCTCTCGGCATCATGGGGCTGGGTGCGGGGTGGCATGCTGACGATGAACTCCCGAGCGTGCTAGGGTGACGGGCAACGGGGCCCGATGATGAACGGGTCCCTCCGGCCGGTGGTCGAGCCGGCAGAAAGCTCCGAGAAACAAGCCCATGAGTATAAAGGCTAAGCGCTTCCGCGCCCAGCCCATGACCCGTCTGCTCGAAGGGCACGGCGAACTGGGCTCACTGATGCGCATGGCGAGACTGATCGATCGCGCTCAACAACACCTTCGCGACAACCTGCCCGCCGAAGTGGCGGTCCACCTGCACGTGGGCGGCTTTCGTGAAGGCCGATTGACCCTGATCACCGACGGCGCGGCCTGGCTTACCCGGCTGCGCTACGAGCAGGCACGGCTGCTCGAGCTTCTCCATCAGCTCCCCGGCTTCGAGGCGGTTACCGGCTTCACCTTCAAGGTTCGCCCGGTGCGCCCGGTCAAGGTCCCCCTCCGCCAGGTGCGTCACCTGCCGGCCGGGGCGGCCGACGAGCTTTCCAGCTGCGCCGAGGATGTCAGCAACCCGCGCCTCAAGGCGGCGCTCCAGCGCCTCGCCGCCCACGCCGAGCGCGAGCTGTAGGCGGACGAATCGGGATGGCGCGCGCCGCCAAGACAAACAGACCCCGCAGCAGGGCTGCAGGGTCTGTGGCTGTTTCAGGCTCGAGACGTGTCGTGAAGGCCTGGCGCGACGTCGAATTCAGGCCATGGCCGGCGCGGCGTAGGAGATGGGCGCCGCCGCCGCTTCCCCCTCGAAGGTAACGATCTCGAAGGCCTCCGGCTGGGCAAGCAGGGCACGGCAGAGCTGGTTGTTGAGGGCGTGACCCGACTTCACCCCGCGGAACTCGCCGATCAGGCTGTGGCCAAGCTGGTACAGATCGCCGATGGCGTCGAGCACCTTGTGCTTGACGAACTCGTCGTCGTACCGCAGGCCGCCCTCGTTGACGATACGGTAGTCGTCCACCACGATGGCGTTATCCAGGCTTCCGCCCAGCGCCAGGTTGTTGGAGCGCAGATATTCCAGATCACGCATGAAACCGAAGGTGCGGGCTCGGGAGACCTCCTTGACGAAGGAGGTGGTGGAAAAATCCACCATGGCGGTCTGGGACTGCTCCTCGAATGCCGGATGGTCGAAATCGATGGAGAAAGCGACCTTGAAGCCTTGATGGGGCCGGAAAGTGGCTTCCTTGTCACCGTCACGCACCGTGATCTCACGCTTGATACGAATGAATTTCTTGGGTGCGTTCTGCTCGCTGATCCCCGCAGACTGGATCAGGAACACGAAGGGACCGGCACTGCCATCCATGATCGGCACCTCGGCGGCGCTGAGGTCGACGTAGGCATTGTCGATACCGAGACCTGCGAACGCCGACATCAGATGCTCGACGGTCGCCACCTTGGCGCCACCGGCGGAGAGCGCCGTGCAAAGGGTGGTATCGGTGACGTTGTCGGCCTGCGCCGGGATCCGCACCTCGGGTTCCAGATCAGTGCGCACAAAGACGATACCGCTATCCACGGGCGCCGGTCGCAGGGTCATGTAGACCTTCTTGCCGGAATGCAGGCCGACGCCGGTGGCGCGGATGACGTTTTTCAGAGTGCGTTGTCTGATCATGAGCGGAAACCAGGCTGTTGTCGGGTTATCAAACACTGTTCACTATAACACCGAACGGGCATTTCAACCAAGAATCCTCGACCAACACGCCCTGTGTTCGAGATAGTGCGACTCAATCGGCCTGGCGACGCAGGAAGGCCGGAATATCGAGATAGTCATCGAGTTCCTGGGAACGGCGCTTCTCTCCACGCGGCTTCGCCGCCTCCTCGGGTTCGACGCTGCGCGCTGCGGCCGGCTGACGCATCGCTGCGGCCGGAGACGCCTGGCGCTTGCGATACTCGGACCCGGCCTCGCTGCGCTTGGCAGGCTCGCGACCCGTCGCCTTCTGCTGCTGACGGCCATCGAGACCGGCAGCCACCACGGTGACACGCAGTTCGTCGGTCATCTCCATATCGATGGAGGTGCCCACCACGATGGTGGCGTCCTGGGAGGCGAACTCCTGGACGGTCGCGCCCACGTCATTGAACTCGCCGATGGAGAGATCCGGGCCAGCGGTGATGTTGACCAGGATGCCGCGTGCACCATGCAGATCGATATCTTCGAGCAGCGGACTCCTGATCGCCTTCTCGGCGGCTTCGCGGGCGCGATTCTCTCCGGTAGCGCCGCCGGTACCCATCATCGCCATGCCCATCTCGGACATCACGGTACGCACGTCGGCGAAGTCGACGTTGATGATACCGGGGCTGGTGATGAGCTCGGCGATGCCCTGGACGGCGCCCAGCAGCACGTCATTGGCGGCGCTGAAGGCGGTCAGCAGGCTGGCGCTCTTGCCCAGCACCGAGAGCAGTTTCTCGTTGGGAATGGTAATCAGCGAATCGACGTGCTCGGAAAGCTCTCGCATGCCCTCCTCGGCGGCACGCATGCGCTTGGGGCCCTCGAAGGGGAAAGGGCGAGTGACCACCGCCACGGTGAGGATGCCCAGTTCCTTGGCGACCTGAGCCACCACCGGGGCACCGCCGGTACCGGTGCCGCCGCCCATGCCCGCGGTGATGAACACCATGTCGGCGCCATGGAGCAGTTCGGCGATGCGTTCGCGGTCTTCCATGGCCGCCTGTCGGCCCACCTCGGGGTTGGCACCGGCACCGAGCCCCTTGGTGATCTCGCTGCCGAGTTGCAGCACGGTCTTGGCGGACACTCGCTTGAGCGCCTGAGCATCCGTGTTGAGGCAGATGAACTCAACGCCTTCGATATTGCTTTCGACCATGTGATTGACGGCGTTACCGCCGCCGCCGCCGACACCGATCACCTTGATGACCGCGCTGCTTGAGGGTGCGCTATCTACCAGTTCGAACATTTGCCCCGTCTCCTGGATCGCTACCGCGACCCTGTCAGAAATTTCCTTTCAACCAGCCCTTGAGCCTTGCCAGCGCTGGCATGCCTTCCTTCAAGCCGCGCCGGCCGGCGTCCTCACGCCGCGCCTGGACCGATATCACGCTGCCCTGTGTCTGTCGACCATGCCCCTGGCGGGTTTCCTTTAGAGCGTAATGTAGCAAACCGACTCCGGTCGAATAAATCGGGTTGCGCACCACATCGGCGAGCCCGCGCACATTCTGTGGACAGGCGATACGCACCGGCATGTGGAAGATTTCCTCGGCCAACTCCACCACGCCTTCCATGCGCGAGGTGCCGCCCGTCAGTACCACGCCGGCGGCAACCAGATCCTCGTAGCCGCTGCGTCGAAGCTCGTCGCGCACCAGAGTAAAGAGCTCTTCGTAGCGCGGCTCTACCACTTCGGCCAGGGCCTGTCGGGAGAGGTCCCGGGCCGGCCGATCACCGACGCTGGGCACCTTGATCAGTTCGTCACTGGCGGCAAGCTGAGTCAGCGCGCAGGCATACTTGACCTTGATTTCCTCGGCATGCTGAGTCGGCGTGCGCAGTGCCATGGCAATGTCGTTGGTGACCTGATCCCCGGCGATGGGGATCACGGAGGTGTGACGGATGGCCCCCTCGGTAAACACGGCAATATCAGTAGTACCGCCCCCGATGTCCACCATGCAGACGCCCAGTTCTCGCTCATCTTCGGTGAGCACCGCCATGCTCGAGGCGAGCTGTTCGAGAATGATCGCGTCGACCTCCAGCCCACAGCGACGCACGCATTTCTCGATGTTCTGCACGGCGTTCATTGCGGCAGTCACCAGGTGCACCCTGGCCTCGAGGCGAACCCCCGACATTCCCAGCGGCTCGCGTATGCCGCCCTGGGTGTCGATGGAGAACTCCTGGGGAAGAACGTGAAGGACCCTCTGCCCCTCGGAAATGGCCCGGGCGCGAGCAGAATCGATGACGCGATCGATGTCGGAGGGAGTGACCTCGCGATCCTTGATCGCCACCACACCATCGGAATTCATCGAGCTGATATGGCTGCCGGCTACGCCGACATAGACCGAGTGAATGTCGCAGCCGGCCATAAGTTCGGCCTCTTCCACGGCGCGCTGGATGGACAGCACCGTGGATTCGATGTTGATCACCACCCCTTTCTTCATGCCGCGAGAAGGGTGCGAGCCGATACCTGCGATCTCGATGCCGCCATCATCGGTGGGCTGCCCCACGATCGCCACGACCTTGGACGTTCCGATATCCAGCCCGACTACCATATTGGACGCGTTGGAAGGACCTGCCATGAGTCGGGAACTCTCCTCAAGCCTGGCCCGCATTCAGGGGCCTGCTTCATATAAAATTAGCCTGGACCCAATTATAGGAACAACTGGAGGTTATCCTCCACCCCGGCAAGCAAATCACCTTTCACGATACGGCGATTTTGCGGGAAAAGAAACAGGCGCATGCCGTTGGGCATGCGCCTTTCGCCAGAAAAAGGGATCAGCCCTCCTCTGCCCCCTCACCTTCTGCCGGGTCGATTTCTCCGTGCCAGGCAACGGCGACGCCGTTGGGGTATCGCAGGTCGATGTAGCGGATATGCGACGACTGCGAGCCCAGCTGTCGCTGCCAGGCTGCGGACAACCTTCCCAGCCGCGCTTCGCGGTCATTTCGACCGAGCATGACCCAGACGCCGTCATCGAGCTGAAAGCGCCAGGCACCGCGGGGTTCGAGACGCAGCTGTGAGAGCTCGAGGCCCATGGCCCCGAAGCGGGTGGCCAGGCGCTCATGATAGGCCAGCACTTCGGCACCGCTGCCAGCGGGACCCGCGAGGTCCGGCAAGTCGCCGGGAGGCGACACCGGGCCGAAAGCAAAGGGCTCGCCCGCGGGATTGAGAAGGTAGTCATCGTTCCAGCGCGCCACCGGCATCTGCTCCACCAGTTCGAAGACCAACGCATTGGGCCACTCGCGGGTAACACTCACCTCATGGATCCAGTCGATGCTCAGCACATCTTCTCGCAGTTCGGCCACGTTAACCGACAGCCAGGTACGGCCGCGAATCAGCGGCGCCAGCTGATCGCGCAGGTAGTCGGCATTGACATGGGTGAAGTCGCCGGCGATGGAGACCCTCTCGATGGGCCGGTCTAGCCACAGCCACAGGGCTCGTCCGCCGGCACCGAACAGCACCAGCAGCAGCAGCACCCCGAGCAGCCCTCCGCGACGCGTCATGCCCGCTGCACCTCCAGGGTGGTGGCGAGGATACGCAGCACCAGGGCCTCGAAGTCGATGCCGGCGTGGGCTGCCGACTGAGGCACCAGGCTATGATCGGTCATGCCCGGCGAGGTGTTGACCTCGATCAGCCAGAAGTGACCCTGGGCATCGCGCATCACGTCGACCCGGCCCCACCCCTCGGCGCCGATCGCTTCGAAGGCACGCCGGCAGAGCTCACCGAGTTCGGCCTCCTCGGCATCGCTGAGGCCGCAGGGCAGGTGGTAACGCGTCTCATCGGAGAGGTACTTGGCCTCGTAGTCATAGAAGCCCCCGGGCACCTCGACGCGAATGGCGGGCAACACCACGTCGCCCAGGAGAGACACCGTGAATTCGTCGCCCTCGATAAAGCGCTCGGCCATTACCCGGGCATCGAAGCGAGCCGCCTCGCGATAGGCCGACGCCAGGGCCTCGGCACTCTCGACGATGCTGATGCCCAGGGTCGAGCCCTCATGAACCGGTTTGACGATCAGCGGCAGGCCCAGACGCACCACTACCGCCGCCCAGTCGGCATCCGCCTCGAGCATGACCGACTCTGGCGTGGGCAGGCACAGGGCCTGCCACACCAGCTTGGTACGCTGCTTGTCCATGCCCAGCGCCGACGCCAGCACGCCGCTGCCGGTGTAGGGAATGCCGAGCAGTTCCAGCGCCCCCTGCAGGGTGCCGTCCTCGCCGCCGCGGCCGTGCAGGGCGATAAAGACACGATCGGGGTTCAGGGCTTCGAGCCCCACCAGACCACCCTCGGCGGGATCATAGCCAATAGCGTCCACACCGGCGCGCTGCAGGGCCGCCAGCACCGCCGCGCCGCTCTTCAGGGAAACTTCCCGCTCGGCGGAGCTGCCGCCGTAGATCACGGCCACGCGTCCCAGGTCGCTCACCAGGCTCATAGGGTCACCTCGTCGAGGACCAGGGCCGCCTCGGTCAGGGCCAGGGAGATCCCGCCCACGTCACCGGCGCCCTGGGTGATCAGGATGTCACCGGGGCGCAGCACCCTGGCGAGCAGGCCGGGCAGCTCCCCCTTCTCCTGGACGAAGAGGGGGTCCACCTCGCCGCGCTGGCGGATGGAGCCGGCGAGGGTGCGCCCCTCGGCGCCGGGGATCATCGCCTCGCCGGCGCTGTAGACATCCAGCAGCAGGAGGGTATCGACACCGGAGAGTACGCGCACGAAATCCTCGTAGAGATCACGGGTGCGGGTGTATCGATGGGGCTGGTAGAGCATCACCAGCCGCCGCTCGGGCCAGCCGGCGCGCACCGCCCGAATCACCATCTCCACCTCCCGAGGGTGGTGGCCATAATCATCCACCAGCATTACCTCGCCCTCTCCCCCAGGCGCAGGGAAGTCCCCCTGCACCTGAAAGCGGCGCCCCACTCCCTGAAAACCTGCCAGTCCGCGCAGGATGGCATCGTCCGCCACCCCCGCATCGCTGGCCACGGCGATGGCCGCCATGGCGTTCAAGGCGTTGTGGCGCCCGGGCATGGCCAGCCGGACCGCGAGCGGCGCCAGGCCGCCGGGGCGATGGGCGGTGAAGCGGATCTCGCCGGCCTGCTGCAGGAAATCGGCGATGCGGTAGTCGGCGTCATCGCTGAAGCCATAGGTGATGAACTGGCGATGCACCCGATCCAGCAGGCTACGCATGTTGTCGTCATCGATGCACAGGATCGCCAGGCCGTAGAACGGCAAGTTGTGCAGAAACTCGAGAAAGGTGGCCTTGAGCCTCTCGAAATCGCCGCCGTAGGTGGCCATGTGGTCGGCATCGATGTTGGTGACAATGGAGACCATGGGCTGCAGGTGGAGAAAGGAGGCGTCGGACTCGTCGGCCTCGGCGACCAGATAGTCGCCCTCCCCCAGCCGCGCATTGGCCCCGGCGCTGGTCAGCCGGCCGCCGATCACGAAGGTAGGATCGAGCCCACCCTCGCCGAGCAGCGTGGCGGTCAGGCTGGTGGTAGTGGTCTTGCCATGCGTGCCTGCCACGGCAATGCCGTGGCGGAATCGCATCAGCTCGGCGAGCATTTCGGCCCGGCGCACCACCGGCACCCGGTGATCATGGGCCCAGCGGATCTCCGGGTTGGCGTCATCCACCGCGGTGGAGACCACCAGCACATCGGCGCCTGCCACGTTGCCCTCGCTGTGTCCGATGGCCACTTCGATGCCACATTGACGCAGCCGCGCCACCACCGGCGACTCGCGCAGGTCGCTGCCGCTGACGGTATAGCCCTGATTGGTCAGGACCTCGGCGATGCCGCACATGCCGGCGCCGCCGATGCCCACGAAATGAATATGCCGAATGCGTCGCATGCCCAGCCCACGACCGTTGCTCATCGGCAGGGATTGGCCGGGAACCGGCCGTGTTGTGCTATCGCTCAAAACCTGTCTCCATGCAGCCGGCCACCAGGCGCTCGACGGCGTCGAGGTACGCGCAGGCTCGCGCTCGCGCGGCCATGGTGGCGAGAGTGTCGGGG
>Ga0207421_10000126_pt1 | contig 86514 bp, 88 predicted proteins | sample SodLakKL_010_SED_4_FD_187542 | JGI IMG/M metagenome (GOLD analysis project Ga0207421, IMG submission 187542) | Alkaline sediment microbial communities from Lake Tanatar, Kulunda Steppe, Russia - 8KL_010_SED (SPAdes) (version 2) | ecosystem: Environmental > Aquatic > Non-marine Saline and... | reverse complement strand
TCACGCAGGTACAGCCGCCGGGTCGGGTGGCGAGTTCGAGGTCGCGCAGGATGTGGCTTTGGCGGTAGTACTGGTTCACGCCGCTGATCCGGATCATGCCTCTTCCCCCAGATACACCTCGATCACCTGCGGATCCTTCTGAATCTGGTCCATGCTGCCCTCGGCCAGTACGCTGCCCTGGTGCAACACCGTGACCCGCCGGGCAATCGAGCGCACGAAGGCCATGTCGTGCTCGACCACGATCACGGTATGGCCGCCGGCCAGCGAGACCAGCAGTTCGGCCGTGCGTTCGGTCTCGTCGCCGGTCATGCCGGCGACCGGCTCGTCGACCAGCAGCACGCGCGGGTTCTGCATCAGCAGCATGCCGATCTCCAGCCACTGTTTCTGGCCATGCGACAGCGCGCCGGCCATCCGCTGCACCTGTTCCTGCAATCCGACGATCTCCAGGACCTCGTCGATCCGGCTGCGCTGCGCCGGGCTTAGCCGGTGGAACAGCGTCTTCCAGGTCCCCTTGGCCGAGGCCATCGACAATTCCAGGTTGTCGAAGACGCTCAGGGCCTCGAACACCGTGGGCTTCTGGAACTTGCGGCCAATGCCGCCCCGCGCGATCTGAACTTCCTCCAATTCCAGCAAATCGAGGTTCTGGCCGAAGAAGACCCGGCCCTCGTCGGGGCGTGTATTGCCGGTGATCACGTCCATCATCGTCGTCTTGCCTGCGCCGTTGGGGCCGATGATGCAGCGCAATTCGCCCTCGTCGATGCTCAGGTTCAGGCGGTTCAGCGCCAGGAAGCCGTCGAAGCGCACGCTGACGTCATCGACGTACAGAATGGTGCCGTGCGAGGTGTCGACCGGCAGCTGGAAGTCGGGTTCGGGCTGCAGAAAGCCGAAGACCCGGTCGCGCCGCATTGCGCTTCGGGTACTCTGCAGCGCACTCATGGCTGGTCCTCCCGGGTCCGGCGGCGGAACAGGCCGACCAGGCCGCGCGGAAGGAACACCGTAACCAGCACGAACAGCGCTCCGAGGGCGAACAGCCACACCTCCGGGTAGGCGGTGGTGAACCAGGTCTTGGCGCCGTTCACCGCGAAGGCGCCGATGATCGCGCCGAACAGGCTACCGCGCCCGCCGACCGCGACCCACAGCACCGCCTCGATCGAGCGCAGCGGCGAGAACTCGCCGGGATTGATGATGCCGACCTGTGGCACATACAAGGCACCGGCGATCCCGGCCAGCATCGCCGAGAACACGAACAGCCAGAGCTTGTAGTGCTCGACCCGGTAGCCGGCGAAACGCGCCCGGTTCTCGGCATCGCGCACCGCGACCAGGACGCGTCCGAAGCGGGAGGTCACGATGAAGCGGGCGGCCAGGTAGGCCAGGATCACCGCCAAGGCCGAGATCACGAACAGCCCCACCCGGGTCTCGCGCGCTTGCACCGAAAAGCCGAGGATCTCCTTGAAGTCGGTCAGCCCGTTGTTGCCGCCAAAGCCCATCTCGTTGCGGAAGAAGGCCAGCATCAACGCGAACACCAGCGCCTGGGTGATGATCGCGAAGTAGACCCCGGTGACCCGGGAGCGGAAGGCGAGCCAGCCGAAGACCAGCGCCAGCAGACCCGGCACCAGAACGACCATCAGCATCGCGAACCAGAACATGTCGAAGCCCCACCAGTACCAGGGCAGCGATTCGTAGCTCAAGAACACCATGAAATCCGGCAATTCGGGATTGCCGTAGACGCCGCGATCGCCGATCTGTCGGGTCAGGTGCATGCCCATCGCGTAACCGCCGAGGCCGAAGAAGGCCCCGTGGCCCAGCGACAGGATGCCGGCGTAGCCCCAGATCAGGTCGATCGAGAGCGCGAGCAGCGCGAAGGTCAGGAACTTGCCGAGCAGAGCGACCCAGTAGGTCGACAGATGCCACGGGGAGTCCGGGGGGACCACCAGATTGGCGATGGGCACGGCCACCATCAGGGCCAACAGCAGCACCAGTACGGTCAGGCCGCCCCAGTCGCTCAGGAACAAACGTTGGGTCAGCATCGATCAGGCCTCCGCCGCCCGGCCCTTCTTGGGGAAGAGTCCGCGCGGGCGCCGCTGAATAAACAGGATGATGAAGATCAGGACCAGGATCTTGGCCAGCACCGCACCGGTATGCGGCTCCAGGAACTTGGTCATCATGCCCAGGCCCATTGCGCCGACCAACGTGCCCCACAGGTTGCCGACGCCGCCGAAGACCACGACCATGAACGAGTCGATCACGTAGGCCTGCCCCATGTTCGGGCCGACGTTGGTCAGCTGCGACAGGGCCACTCCGGCGACACCGGCGATCCCGGCGCCGAGACCGAAGGTCAGGGCATCGACCCAGCTGGTGCGGACCCCCAGCGCCCGGGCCATCGGCCGGTTCTGCGCGACCGCGCGCACCTTCAGGCCGAGGCTGGTCTTCTTCATCACCAGCAGCAGCGCGACGAAGACCAGGATCGCGAAGATCACGATGTAGAGCCGGCTCCAGGTCAGCGACAGGACCGGATTGATGTACAGCGAGCCGCTCAGCCAGTCCGGCGAGGCCACCGGCCGGTTCAGCGGGGAGAACAGCGTGCGCACGGCCTGCTGCAGGATCAGGCTGATGCCGAAGGTCGCGAGCAGGGTCTCCAGCGGGCGGCCGTAGAGGAACTGGATCACGCCCCGCTCCATCGCGATTCCCACCAGCCCCGCGACCACGAAGGCCGCGGGTATCGCGAGCAGGATGCTGGCGCTCAAGGCCTCCGGCATCAGCGTCTGCAGGAACCAGGTGGTGTAGGCCCCGATCATGATCAGTTCGCCATGCGCCATGTTGATCACGCCCATCACGCCGAAGGTGATCGCGAGGCCGATTGCGGCCAGCAGCAGCACCGAACCCGCGCTCAGGCCGAAGAACAGGTTCTCGGTGAAGCGGTAGACGGCGATGCGGGTTTCGATCGAATCGATGGCCTCGGCGGCGGAATCCCGGACCGCGGCGTCCTCGTCGCGCTCGGCGGCGGCGTCCAGACGCACACGCACCTCGGCCAGCAGGGAGCCGCGCAGCACCTCGATGGCCTGCAGGCGCTGATCCGCATAGTCGCTCTCCAGGTGCGCCATGGCGCGCACGGTCTGCAGCAGGTCCAGAACCAGCGGCACCGTCTCCTGCTCGACGCGGGCGTCCAGGTAGTCCAGCATTTCAGGGCTGACGCCGTCGCGCAGCAAGCGGCGCAGCGAGGTCGCACGCCGCTCGGGTGCCGGATCGGAGATCGTCGCCACCGCGACCAGGCTGCGCAGGGTGTTGCGCAGCGGATTGTGCACCGGGATGCGCCGGCCGGCGGCGATGAGCTCGGCGGACACGGGTTCGCCGGTGATCGCATCGCGGCCCAGTCGACCGCTGGCGTCGCGGATCAGGATGCGCGCGCGGGGTTCGTCGAGGGCTAGCAGGCGGCCGTCGGCGAGGGCGGTGAGGATGCCGGCTACGCGCGGATCGCCGGCCATTGCCAACTCCTCGGCGACGGCTCGGCGGTCATTGAACGAGCCGTGTGGAAGCTGCCGGATGCGTTCGTCGATGGAAACCTCCGCCACCGAGACCCCGGGTTCTTCGGCCGTCGGGACCGCAGCCGTGTGTTCGTTTCCTTCGACCAGAGCCGGTGCAGACGCATCGATTGCACGGTTGCCCGCGTGCGCGGTCGCTGCGTCGGCCGTATCGTCGATCAGGTCGGTCAGCGGCGAGACGATGCCTTCGGCTGACCCGGCGCTGTGGGTCTGCGCGGCCTGAGCATCGGCCTGTGCAGGCGGTGTGAAGGCCAGCAGCAGAAGCAGGGCGAGCAACCCTAAGCCGCCCGGACGGGCGAGTGGAAGTGCGGTCACCGGTGAGATCCTCCGGGGATCGTCGGGAGGGTATGGAATAGGGGCGGCGACGGGGAACCCCGTCGCCGCGGCCGGCGGCTAGTAGTCCTGGCCGGAGCAGGTCTCGGTCACGGTGTTGAAGTTCCCGCAGGAGATGGGTGCGGTCCAGTCGGCGACGATGTCGCGGCTGCCCGGCAGGTGCGGCGACCAGGCATCACCGGGGATCAGATCCTCGGTCTGGCTGACGATCAGGAACTGCCCGTCCTCCTGGATCTCGCCGATCAGCACGGGCTTGGTGATGTGGTGGTTCACCAGCATTTCCGACATCCCGCCGGTCAGGTTGGGCACGGTCACGCCCTTCAGCGCGTCGATCACCGTGTCGACGTCGGTGGTGCCGGCCTTCTCGACCGCCTGGGCCCACATGTTGAAGCCGATGTAGTGCGCCTCCATCGGGTCGTTGGTCACGCGGTTCGTGTCGCCGATGAAGGCGTGCCACTTCTCGATGAAGTCGGCATTCTCCGGCGTGTCCACGCTCATGAAGTAATTCCAGGCCGCCAGGTGGCCGACCAGCGGGCGGGTATCCATGCCCGAGAGTTCTTCTTCGCCGACGGAGAAGGCGATGACGGGGATATCTGTGGCGGACACGCCCTGGTTGCCCAGCTCACGGTAGAAGGGCACGTTGGCATCGCCGTTGATGGTCGACACGACGGCGGTCGGTTTGCCCTGTTCGCCGAAGCGTTTGATGTCGGCGACGATGCTCTGCCAGTCGGCATGCCCGAACGGCGTGTAGTTGATCATGATGTCGGCGTCGGCGACGCCGTTCGCCTTCAGGTAGGCCTCGAGGATGCGGTTTGTCGTGCGCGGGTACACGTAGTCGGTGCCAGCCAGAACCCAGCGCTCGATGCCGTACTCGTTCATCAGGTAATCCACCGCGGGAATGGCCTGCTGGTTGGGCGCGGCGCCGGTGTAAAAGATGTTGCGCGAGGATTCCTCGCCCTCGTACTGCACCGGATAGAACAGGATGCCGTTCAGTTCCTCGACCACCGGCAGCACCGACTTGCGCGCTACCGAGGTCCAGACGCCGAAGATCACGTCCACCTGGTCCTGCTCCAGCAACTGCCGGGTGCGCTCGGCGAACAACGGCCAGTCCGAGGCGGGATCGACCACCACGGCCTCGAGCGGACGTCCGAGCAGCCCGCCCTGGGCGTTCTGCTCCGCGACCAGCATCTCGATCGTATCCTTCAGTGTGGTCTCGGAGATCGCCATGGTGCCGGACAGCGAATGGAGCACGCCGATCTTGATCGGGTCTGCGGCCTGCGCGGCGCCGCCGAGCAGGGTCAGGGCCAGGGCGAGGCCCGAGGCCTGCAACGGCTTAAGCCAGTGGTTCTGAATCATGCATGCTTCTCCTTCGTGTCGCTGTGGTTGGGAAACAACACAGGATTAAGCAGCAATCGTGCCAAGCCTTCGAAGTGGTGGCGCTAGGGTTTCCAGGCCCCTGTTTTTTTGGTGATTTGCCCGCTCAAGACGATGGGGGGCAGCCGGCAGCGCGCGTGCCGGTACTCTTTTGAGGCCCCATCCCGGTGCGGGCGCACGGGCGTTGCACCGTTTTAAGGCATCCGTAGGTGGCGGCTGTTCAGCGGGATCGGCCTCGGACGCACCGGTGCGGGCATCACGGCGTGCCCAGCAGCCGCTCGCGCACCAGGAACAGGGCGGCAATCGAGCGTGCCTCGGAGCAGTCTTCGCGCGCGAGCAGGCCGGCCAGGTCACGGATGGCCCAGGGGACGACCTCGATGGTCTCGGGTTCGTCGCCGGGCATTCTGCGCGCGTAGAGCTCCTCGGCCAGCACCAGATGGGTGCGGTGGGACAGGTATCCCGGAGCCAGCGACACCGAACCCAGGTGACTCAGGCGGCGGCTCGCGTAGCCGACCTCTTCCATGATCTCCCGATCGGCCGCGACCAGGATGTCCTCGTTCGCTTCGATCCGCCCCTTGGGCAGGCCCAGCTCGTAGCGATCGGTGCCGGCGGCGTATTCGCGGATCAGCAGCACCGTCTCGGCATCGAGCATCGGGACGATCAGCACGCTGCCCGATCCGCTGCCCACCAGCCGTTCGTACCGGACCTGGACGCCATTGCTGAATTCCAGTTGCATTTCCTCGACCTGAAACAGGCGGGTTTGGGCGATGGTGCGGCGTTCGTGAACGGTCGGCTTGCTTGGGGGGGTATTCCGGGGCATCGGGATTCAGGGCTCCCAGGAGAGGGCGACGGACGCGGGCGTGTCGACCAGGTGCAGCGCGGTGTTCAGACGGCCCTCGAACAGGGCCTCGACGATCACGCCGTACGCCGATGCGGTGACTTCGAAGCCGGGTTGCGCCGCCGGCTCGGTGCGCGCCAGGGTGAGGTCCAGGTCGCCCCAGTTGACGACCACGGTCACGTGCATCGGGAAATAGCCATCGAGGAAGCGGCGCATGAACGGGCCGTTTTCCAGCACATACTGGCCGTTTGCGGAGGACTTGAGCATTTGCGAACGAGCCCGCACGCAGATTTCGGCGCCGTCCCGGACCTGGCGCATCTGCACGCTCGCCCCCTCGACCCAGGCTTCCTCGATATTCGTCCGTGATTCGATCGCCAGATCCCGGGTTCCGGCATCCTGGTACACGATTTGCACGCGCCCGACGGGATCGATGTCGCGGTGGCATTGCCGCAGTTCGACCCAGCCGTCCCGCAGGCTGCCGGAGTCCAGCGTGATCTGGTTTTCGTGATGGTGGATCGGTTCGTCCGGTGCCTCGTGCAGGAAGGCCAGGGTGCCCCGATTGCTCTCGACCTGGGGCATCTCCCAGAATCGATCGTCGTCGAGGGGATCAACGGCCTCTTCGGCCGTGAGCGGCAGCGCCAGTGCGACGAGCAGGCCGAGGGCCGCAGCGCCGAGGGCGCGCTTATGGAATCGTGCAGGCATGATGACAACCCCTCCGTTCTTTCGAGTATTACGCATGGACATCGCAGCGACGTCAAAAAATCCGGGTCCGTGGCCGGTCGTTCCGCGCCCGCCGTGGGCGGAGATCGACACGGTGCTGTTCGATATGGACGGCACCCTGCTCGACCTGCACTTCGACAATCGGTTCTGGCGCGAGCTGATTCCGGACGAATACGTGCAATTGCATGCCCACGAACCGGAGCAGGCGCGGGCGCGATTGTTCGCCGAGATGGATCGCATCCGCGGCCAGTTGCAGTGGTACTGCCTGGACCATTGGGTCCGGTTCACCGGCCTGGATCTGCTGGCGCTGAAGCAGCAACTGGCCATGCACATCGCCTATCAGCCGCATGCGCTCGCGGTCCTCGATGCGCTGCGGCTGCAGGGCAAGCGCCTGGTGCTGGTCACCAATGCCCACCCGGAGGTCTTCGACTTCAAGCATGCGCGCACCGGCCTGGGCGATCACCTGCACCAGGTGGTGTCCGCGCACACGCTCGATTGCGCCAAGGAGGAAGCCTGTTTCTGGGATCGCCTGCAGACGGTCGAACGCTACCATCCCGCGCGGACGCTGTTGGTCGACGACAACCTCGCTGCACTGAGCGCCGCCGGCGATGCCGGCATTCGGCATCTGCGCGGCATGCGCTACCCCGACACCCGGGGTCCGGCGATGGAGTCCATCGAGTTTCTGTTGCTGGAGAACCTCGCCGAACTCCTGTCGGAGCCCGTCGCGCCGTCGTGATGGAACACCCTTGCCCACGGCAATCAAACGCCGATGACGATGGGGTTGAACTGGAAGTCGTCGCGATTGCCCAAATACTTGAATGAACAGCACGCAACCACCACGAGGATTTCTATGCGCGATGCAGCGTTTGCGATCGGACAGATCATCCACTTCCGCGACGGCGATACCCGCGGTGTGGTCGTCGATGTGGACGAGCATTTTCAGCCCCCCATCGAGATTCCGGAAAAGGCGCGTTCCGAGCTGCCGAATCCGGAGCAGCCCTGGTATTACATCCTGGTCGACGGCTCGGAAGACCGGGTGTATGTCGCTGAGGAGAGCATGCAGCCGGACACCGACGAGTCACCGGTGGATCACCCGGGCATCGAGCAGTTCTTCCCGGTCTTCGATTCCGGACGGTATCGGCCCCAGTATCGCCTGAACTGAGTATTTGAACGGATCGCCTGTGCGGGGATGCCTGCCGGGGCGCCTGGAGTGGGCGGCGCAACGCATCGCTGCGACAGGGCGCCGGGTGCTGTACTCTCCCGTGATGCCATCCGAGTTGATCGAACGCCGCAGTATCGAACCTCAGGTCGTGATGGGCGTTCCAACCTGCGGGCCCCGTTCGGATTGGCCCCGTTCTAATGGGCACTCCTCCCGGTGGTGCCGGTCCCCAGCGCGCGGGTACCCCTCCTCGCTCACACTGTTGCCTGACGGACGCCGGTTCCACACAGGCACCGGTTTCCGGGCTCCCCCCTTCTGATGGATTTCGGTCTGCTGTTGGCCGCCTTCGCGGTCGGTATCCTGGGCGGTGTTCATTGCCTGGGCATGTGTGGTGGCATCGTGGGTGCGATCTCGATCGGTGAGGTCGGTACCGGCAAACCCGGCTGGCCGCGGCTGCTGGCGTACAACCTGGGCCGGATGAGCAGCTATGTGATCGCGGGTGCCCTGGCGGGGTTACTGGGTGCGATGCTGCTCGGCGGCCTGCCCCTGGGGCAGCGCCTGCTCGAGGCGGTGGCGGCGCTGTTTCTGGTGCTGCTGGGCCTCTATCTGGCGGGTTGGTGGCCGGTTCTGGCGCATCTGGAGCGGTTGGGCGGCCCGGTATGGCGGCGGATCGAGCCGTTGGGCCGGCGGTTCCTGCCCGTGCGCAACACCGGACAGGCCTTTGTCGTCGGTGGGCTCTGGGGTTGGTTGCCCTGCGGCCTGGTGTACAGCGTGCTGATCTGGACGCTGTCGACCGGCAGCGCCCTCGATGGCGCCATGCTGATGGCGGCCTTCGCCCTGGGGACCCTGCCGAATCTGATGCTGATGGGACTGTTCGCGGCCCAGTTGGCGCGGTTTGTGCGCCACCGGCGGGTCCGGCAGGGCGCCGGGGCCCTGCTGATTCTCTACGGGCTCTGGCGGCTCGGCACCCTGTTCCTGTCCTAGCGCCGGTAGAAGGTCTGGCTAAAGCGGACCGGCAGGGCCTCGTCGCTGCCCTCGGTCAGGATGCGAAGCTGGAAGTCGAGCTGTTCCCCGGGGCGGACCGGGAGTTCGGCCAGGTGGTAGATCGCATCGCCGTCGCGGACGGCGCGAAACTGCAGCGGGCGCACCTGCTGGTTCAGATTCACCGCCTTCCCGCTCAGGGTTGCGGGCACCGAGCGCATCGGCTCGGTATCCCGCTCCAGGACCACGACATTGATCAGCGCCCGGTTGCCGCTGCGGCGGATGTTGTACGCCCGAGCGACATCTGGTGTCAGGAAGGTGGTGTTGATTACGGTGTAGTGCACCACATGGTGATCGAATTCCACCTCATTGGCCTGTGCGGTCGCGGCACCCAGGGCGAATCCCCACAGACCGACGAGCAACAGCATGAGTCCCTTGCGCATAACTACCATCAATGACTTCTCCTAAAGAACATGAAGATGGACCCTCGGGCTGAATGCCGGTGGCTCCGGATATGGGCGGGCGGGCGGCTGCGCCGGTGGCCACACCTCAATATTCTAGCGTGTATTGGCTCGTTGTGATGCTGAGCAAGGCCGTGCAGCCCGATCCCTAGAGGGAACGCACGAGAATCAAGAGAATGTAGAGCCCGATCAGCGCCACCATCGGCGAAAAATCGATGGCGCCGGTATTGGGCAGTGTGCGCCGCAACGGGCCCAGGATCGGCCGGTTCACATCCGCGACCAGCCGGGCCACCGGGTTGCCGCCCCGACCGCCTCCGGCTTGCACCCAGCTCATCACGACCTCGACGATCAGGCTGATGATGAAGATCCAGACCACGGTCACCAGGAGTTCGCGGATCGCCGCGATCAGGATCAGGCCCGGTCCGACCTCCACCCCCAGCAGCGTCAGCCGAAGCCACAGTTCGATGAACTTCAGCAGCACGATCAGGACCACCGCCGCCAGGTCGATGCGGCCGACAGAAGGAATCGCCCGCCGCATCAGGGTCAACGGTGGGTTGGTGAGTTGCACGATGGTCTGGGAGATCGGATTGTAGAAGTCGGCGCGCACCAGCCCGAAGATCAGGCGTAGCAGCAACAGGATGATATAGATCCCGAAGAGGGTGCTGATCAGAAAGTCGAGGATCTGTTCAAAAGGGCCTGGCATCAGGGGCTCCGTTGGCGGGGGTCAGAGACGGTGCCGGCGCCTGCCGGCCTGCACGGAATCGGGTTCTTGCCGCAGGATAGTGCAGGATTGGCCGTGCGGTAAGGGTGCATCGGAAATGGCGGCGTCCGAATCGGCGCCAAACCCGGTCTTCTGGGTCGCGCGACTCTCGTTTTCCAAACGGGGGTGGGCCCGTCGGAAAGCGGTCCCGAAGGATCCGGTCATTCGCCCAGTTCCCGGCTGCGGGTGGCCGCCGCCTGCATCGCGGCCTTTATCTGTTCCACCAGGCCCCCGTGTGCCAGAACCTCGAGCGCCCGCTCGGTGGTGCCGCCGGGAGAGGTGACCCGGCGGCGCAGTTCGGAGGGATCCTCGGTGCCCTCGGCCGCCAGACGAGCCGCCCCGGACACGGTGGCCACGGTCAGGCGCGCGGCGGTCCGGGCGTCGAGCCCCAGTTCGGTGGCCGCGGCCGTCATCGCCTCGATCAGCAAGAACACATACGCCGGGCCGCTGCCCGAGGTGGCGGTGACGGCATGCATCTGGGTCTCGTCGGGAACCCAGATCGTGTCGCCCACCGCGCCGAGCAGTGCCTGCGCGGTGTCCCGGTCGGTTGGGGTGGCCTGGGCATTGGCATACAGCCCGGCGATGCCGGCGCCGATCAGGGCGGGCGTATTCGGCATCGCGCGGATGATCCGGGTGGCCGGACCCAACCAGGTGGCCAGGCGCTGGGTGCTGATGCCGGCCGCGACCGACACGATCAGCGGCTGGCTCCGGGTGACACCTTCGGCCAGGGTGGGGACCAGTTCGGCGAACACCTGCGGCTTTACCGCAAACACCAGGGTCTTCGCCTCGGTGGCCAGTCTTGCGGCCGGGCGTCGGACCAGACCGGGAAACGCCTGCCGAAGCGCGGCGGCGCGGCGGTCATCGGGTTCTGCGATGCCGAGCCCGGAGGCCGGCATGCCGCCGCGGATCAGGCCGGCGATCAGAGCCTGGCCCATGTTTCCGGCGCCGACGAAGCCGACCTCGAGGGGGGGGTGATTCATGAATGCCTCACTTGCGGTGTACGGGGATCGATGCGGGGGCCAAACAGTGCGGTGCCGACCCGGACCAGGGTGGCACCCTCGAGGATGGCGGCCTCGAGATCATCGGACATGCCCATCGACAGGGTATCGAACTGGTGCCCCTGGTCGTTAAGCCGGTTTTGCAGGTCGCGTAGCCGGGCGAAGGGTTGGCGTTGCTGCGCCAGCGTGTGGCTGGGGGCCGGGAGCGTCATCAAGCCCCGCAGCACCAGGCCCGGCAACACGGCGACGGCATCGGCCAGAGCCGGTACCGCGGTCTCGGCGATGCCGGACTTGCTTGGTTCGCCACTGAGGTTGACCTGAATGCAGACCTGCAGCGGCCCGTGTTCCGCGGCTCGCTGCCGGGACAGCCGCTCGGCAATCTTCAGCCGGTCCAGGCCATGCACCCAGTGCGCGCGCTCGGCGATGAGGCGGGTCTTGTTGCCCTGTACCGGCCCGATGAAGTGCCATTCCAGCGGCGGCTGCATCGTGCTCGCCGGCAGGGCGTCCGCCTTGGCGACGAACTCCTGTACGTAGTTCTCGCCGAACCGGCACTGACCGAGTCGGTGCAGCGCGCGAATCGCATCCGCGTTACGGGTCTTGCTGACCGCGATCAGCTGGACCGTCGCGCGCGCGCGCTCGGCCTGCCGACAGGCGGCCCGAATGCGCGCCTCGACGCGTGCGAAGTCACGTTCCAGTGGTGTCATTGGGCTATGATATATTGGCTGTAGACGGTATGCGCTGTGGGGGCGATACCGGTCGCAGGATGCCCGCGCGTTCAGGGGACGCTCGAGCCGGGATGTCGGCAGTCAAGACACCCGGCGCCTCGAGTCCCGGGCTGCGGTGCGGCGTTCGTCACGGGGTCAGGGGGACGCCATGGATATTACCCAGCTGCTTTCCTTTGCGGTCAAGAACGGTGCGTCGGATCTGCATGTCTCGGCGGGCATGCCGCCGATGGTGCGCATCGACGGCGATATGCGTCGGGTCAACGTTCCGGTCATGGATCACAAGGAGGTCCAGGGCCTGATCTACGACATCATGAACGACCGTCAGCGCAAGGACTACGAGGAATTCCTGGAAACCGACTTCTCCTTCGAGATGAAGGGCCTTGCGCGATTCCGGGTCAACGCCTTCATGCAGGACCGCGGCGCCGCCGGCGTCTTCCGGACCATCCCCTCCAAGGTGCTGACCCTCGAGGATCTGGGTTGCCCGCGAATCTTCCAGTCGATCGCCGAGTACCCGCGCGGCATCGTGCTCGTTACCGGGCCGACCGGATCGGGAAAGTCGACCACCCTCGCGGCGATGGTCAATCACAAGAACGACAGCGAATACGGGCATATCCTCACCATCGAGGATCCGATCGAGTTCGTGCACGAATCGAAGAAATGCCTGATCAACCAGCGCGAGGTACACCGCGACACCCACGGCTTCACCGAGGCCCTGCGCTCGGCGCTACGCGAGGATCCCGACACCATTCTGGTCGGTGAACTGCGCGATCTGGAAACGATCCGCCTGGCGCTGACCGCGGCGGAAACCGGACACCTGGTCTTCGGCACCCTGCACACCAGCTCCGCGGCGAAGACCATCGACCGGGTGGTGGACGTCTTCCCGGCCGCGGAGAAGGACATGGTGCGGGCGATGCTGTCGGAATCGCTGCGCGCGGTTATCGCCCAGACCCTGCTGAAGCGGGTTGGGGGTGGGCGCGTTGCGGCGCACGAGATCATGCTGGGCACCCCGGCGATTCGTAACCTGATTCGCGAGAACAAGATCGCGCAGATGTATTCGAGTATCCAGACCAGCGCGAACATGGGCATGCAGACGCTGGATCAGTGCCTGAAGGACATGGTGGCGGCCGGGACCATCACCCGCGAGGACGCCCGGCGCCGGGCGATGAATCCGGAGGCCCTGTGACCGCGGGCCGCTGACCACGACCCCCAAGCCGGCGCCGGAGGCCCTGTCGAGGCCGGCCTTCGGGATCGCCCGAATCCCTTCACCCCCATCGAGACGAAGATCATGGATCGCGACAAGGCCACACGTTTCATGCACGACCTGCTACGAACCATGGTGGGGCGTGGCGGATCGGATCTGTTCATCACTGTGGGCATGCCCCCGGCGGCCAAGATCAACGGCCTCGTCGAGCCCCTGACGGACCAGCAGCTGACCCCGGCGCACACCCAGGTGCTGGTGCGTTCCTTGATGAACGACAAGCAATCGGCGGAGTACGAGCGCACGCGCGAGTGTCAGTTCGCGATCAGCCTGCCCGACGTGTCGCGCTTTCGGGTCAGCGTGTTCACCCAGCAGGGCAATGTCGGCATGGTGTTGCGCACCATTCAGGGCAAGATCCCGAACTTCGAGGAGATCCACATGCCGCCGCAGCTGAAGGAGATCGCGATGACCCGGCGCGGGTTGGTGATCTTCGTCGGCGCGACCTCGTCGGGCAAGTCCACCTCGCTGGCGGCGATGATCGGGTACCGGAACCAGAACGCCTTCGATCACATCATCACCATCGAGGATCCGATCGAGTTCGTGCATCCGCACGGCAAGAGCATCATCACCCAGCGTGAGGTGGGGGTCGATACCGACAGCTACGAGATCGCGCTGAAGAACACCCTGCGCCAGGCCCCCGACGTGATCCTGATCGGCGAGATCCGGGACCGCGACACGATGGATTATGGCGTCGCCTTTGCCGAGACGGGCCACCTGTGCCTGTCCACGCTGCACGCCAACAGCACCAACCAGGCCCTCGACCGGATCATCAACTTCTTTCCCGAGGAGCGGCGGCCGCAGCTGCTGATGGACCTGTCGCTGAACCTGAAGGCCGTGGTGTCGCAGCGCCTGGTGCGCACCGAGGACGGCGAGGGGCGGGTCCCGGCGGTGGAGATCATGATCAACACCCCGCTGATGGCGGACCTGATCCTGAAGGGTGCGGTGCACGAGATGAAGGAACTGATGTCGCGTTCGCGCGAACAGGGCATGCAGACCTTCGACCAGGCGCTGTTCGACCTCTACGAATACGGCCGGATCAGCTATGCCGAGGCGATCCGCAACGCCGATTCGATGAACGACCTGCGCCTGCGAATCAAGCTCGACAGCAAGCGCGCGCAACGCGACGAGGAGCCTGATGTGATGGATGATTTCACCGGCCTTGCGGTGACCGAGCACGCCGACGACTTCAAGATGCGTTAACGCGATGGCGACCCAGCAGATCGATCCCTACCTGAAGCTGATGGCGCAAAAGGGCGCCTCCGACCTGTTCTTCATCACCGGGGCGCCGGTCAGCATCAAGGTCGAGGGCATCGTGCAGCCGCTGTCGCAGACCGGGCTGGAGCCGGGTCAGGTGGACCGCATCGCCCGCGAGATCATGACCCCGGTACAGCAGCAGAGCCTGGATGCCCAGCACTCGGCGAACTTCGGGATTTCACGGTCCGGGGTGGGGCGTTATCGGATCAATGTCTATCGCCAGCGGGGCGAGGTGTCGATGGTGATCCGCTTCATTCGCCTGGCGATCCCCACCATGGCCCAACTCGGTCTTCCCGAGGTGCTGAAGACCTTCGTCAGCCACCGCAACGGTCTGGTGCTGGTGGTTGGTGCGACCGGAACCGGCAAGTCGACCACGCTGGCCTCGATGATCGACTACCGGGCCCGCAACGAGACCGGCCATATCCTGACCGTCGAGGATCCGATCGAATTCCTGTTCTCGCACCAACGCTCGATCGTCGGTCAGCGCGAGGTCGGGATCGATACCCCCAGCTACGAGTTGGCCCTGCAGGACGGCATGCGCGAGGCCCCCGATGTGATCATGGTCGGCGAGATTCGCAGCCGCGAGACGATGCGCGCCGCGATGACCTATGCCGATACCGGGCACCTGGCGATCAGCACCCTGCACGCGACCAGCGCGAACCAGGCGCTGGACCGGATCATTCACCTGTTCCCGGAAGATTTCCGCGGCCAGATCCTGGAGGAACTGTCGATGAACCTGCGGGCGATCGTCGGCCAACGCTTGCTGAAGACGCCGGACGGCGGGCGTGTCGCCGCGCTCGAGATTTTGGTCAATACGCCTTTTGTGTCGGAGCTGATCCGCGAGGACAAGATCCGCGAGATCAAGGAGGCGATGCAGAAGGGGGCCAAGGACGGCATGCAGACCTTCGATCAGGCCCTGCTGCAGTTGCATCACGAAGGGCGCGTGAGCCTGGAGGAGGCCCTATCCAAGGCCGATTCCCGGTCGGACCTCGAATGGCGGCTGAACTTCGGCGGTGGCGTCAAAGCCACGGTCGACACCGACGAGGACTTCAAATACCCCGAGGCGCCATCGGCCTAACGCGACCTTGGCGTGAGGGCGAGTCCGGCTCGCGGCACGGCGTCCGATCAAGGCGCCGGAAAGACGGCCTCGGCTGGGAACACCGGGCCATCGACGCAGACCCGTTTCATGGCCGTGCCGGTCGGGGTGCGCACGGCCACGGTACAGCCGGCACAGCCGCCGACCGCACACGCCATGTATTCCTCGAGCGAGACCTGACAGGGGACGCCGAAATCGGCGGCGAGCGTGGCGCAGGCCTCGAGCATCGCGTGCGGACCACAGGCGTAGAGTTCGACCTGCGCACGCAGATCGGCGTCCAAGGCGTGCAGCCAGGCGGCGGCGAGATCGGTCACGAATCCCGGATGGGTGCCGGGGATCCCCGTCCCCGAGGTCAGGCGGCAGGCGATGCCCCAGTCCTCGAGCAGCGGCAGCGTCGCAATGGCCCCGTCCGGCAGGCCCGGCCAGAGGATCTCCGAAGGCCGCGCCCGGAAGGGAAACGGCACCTCGGAGCCCAGAATGACGCGGGTTCTTCCCGCCTGGCCTTCACGGCGCAGCCGGTCGGCCAGGAAGATCATCGGCGGAATCCCGACGCCGCCGCCGAGCAGCAGCCGCAGCGGGCGCTCGGCGTGCAGTTCGAAGGCCTTTCCGATCGGCCCGAGCAGGCTCAGGTGGGCGCCGACCGGCTGCGCGCTGAGCGCGGTGGTGCCCTCGCCGACGGTCTTGTACAGGAACTCGACCCAGCCGGCGACCGGATCCACGCGCTGAATCGACAGCGGCCGGCGCATCGGCAGGCGGGCATCGCATTGCAGGTGCACGAACTGGCCGGGCTGCGCATGCGCCGCGCATTGCGGAGCTTGCAGCAACAGGATCCATTGCCCGGCGGGTCCGGCGGTATGGGTGAGGATTTCGGCGTCTTCCAGGAAGATGGTGCCGCGGTGGCTACGGTCGGGCAGGGCACTCATGCGAACTCCTCAGGGCGGGCGGATGCCTCCGGCGGTGCGGTCCAGACGGGACGCCCGGCGACCCAGGTCTCAGTCACACTGCCGGAAAAGGTCCAACCGAAGAAGGGGGTATTGGCACCGGCACTCAACCAGGTCTGCGGGTCGATTTCGGTCAGGCCGTGGGGGTCGAACAGCACGAAATCGGCCGCCGCCCCAGGGCTCAGGCGCCCGGAGCCGACCCCGAGAATTCCGGCGGGACCGGTGGTGATGCGCGCAAGGGCCTCGGACAGCGGCAGCAGGCCCTCTTCCGCCAGCCGCAGCGTCAGCGGCAGCAGCGTCTCCAGGGCACTGATTCCAGGACGCGTCGCGGCGAAGGGCCCGAGCTTGCTGTCGCTCTCGTGCGGTTGGTGGTCCGAGCAGATCGCCGAGATCTCGCCGCGGGCGACGGCCCGACGCAGGCCCTCGCGGTCCCGCTGCGTGCGCAGCGGCGGATTCACGTGGCACAGCGGGTTGAAGTCGGCAACATCCATCTCGGTCAGGAACAGCTGATGCGCCGCGACGTCGGCCGAGACCGGCAGCCCGTCGGCGCGCGCCTTCGCCACCATCTCGGCGCCACGGGCGGTCGACAGGCGATTGATATGCACCCGCGCCCGCGTCTGTTCGACCAGCGCGAGAATCACGCCGAGGGCCGCGGTCTCGGCGGCTTCGGGAACGCCGGGCAGGCCCAGGCGGGTCGAGACGGTGCCTTCGTGGACGCAGCCGGAGCCGGCGAGCGCGGCGTCCTGCGCCGACACCGCGACCAGCAGGTCGAAGGTGGCGGCATATTCCAGCGCGCGGCGCAGCACCAGGGGGCTGGAAAGCGGCTGGTGGGCATTGCTCGCGGCGACCACGCCGGCGCGTTTCAGCGCCGCCAATTCGGCGAGTTGCTCGCCCAGCAGGCCTCGGGTCAGCGCGCCCATCGTCAGCACCCGGATCCCGCAGGCCTGCTCGGCGCGGCGGCTGATCAGTTCCACTTCGGCCGGCGAATCGATCGGCGGCTGAGTATCCGGCGGCATCACCAGCGTGGTGATGCCGCCGTGCGCCGCCGCCAGGGCCTCGCTCGCGACCGTGGCCTTGTGCTCTTCACCGGGCTCGCGCAGATGCGCCGACAGGTCGATTGCGCCGGGAAATAGCCAGCGGCCGGTGGCATCGATCCGGCGTCGCGGCTCGAAGCCCTCGGGGATCGTGCCCAGGGTGAGAATCTCGGCGCCCTGGATGCAAATCGGTGCCACCGCGTCGAAGCCGCTCGCCGGGTCGATCACCCGGGCATTCTCGATCAGGATGCTCATGTGCCCTGCACCCCGATGGTCATCGACATCACCGCCATGCGCACGGCGATGCCGAAGGTCACCTGCTGCAGGATCACCGACTGCGCTCCGTCGGCCACTGCCGAGTCGATCTCGACCCCGCGGTTGGCCGGGCCCGGATGCATCACCAGACAATCCGGCTTCGCGAGCAGCAGACGCCGCTGGGTCAGGCCGAACAGCTGGAAGTACTCGTGCTCCGAGGGCAGGTGCGCGTGTTCCATGCGTTCGCGCTGCAGGCGCAGCATCATCACCACGTCGACGTCGCGCAGCCCCTGCTTCAGGTCGTGGAACACGTGCACGCCGAGGTCCTCGACCTGCGCCGGCAGCAGCGAGCGCGGGGCGACCACCCGGACCTCGCCGGCCTGCAGGATGTTCAGCGCATGGATCTGCGAGCGCGCGACCCGCGAGTGCAGGATGTCGCCGACGATCGCGACCTTGAGCCGGGTGAAGTCGCCCTTGCAGCGGCGGATGGTGAACATGTCCAGCAGCGCCTGCGTTGGATGCGCGTGGCGTCCGTCACCGGCGTTCAGCACGCTGATCCCCGGCTGGGTGTGGCGGGCCATGAAGTGCGCGGCGCCGCTGTCCTGGTGGCGTACGACGAACATGTCGACGTTCATCGCCTCGAGGTTGCGCAGGGTGTCGAGCAGGCTTTCGCCCTTCACCGCCGAGGAGGTGCTGACATTGATGTTCAGCACATCGGCCGAGAGCCGCTTGGCCGCGAGTTCGAAGGTGGTGCGGGTGCGCGTGCTGGCCTCGAAGAACAGGTTGACCACCGTCTTGCCGCGCAGCAGCGGCACCTTCTTCACCGCTTTTTCGTTCATGTTGGCGAAAGATTCGGCGTTGTCCAGGATTTCGGTGACCAGCTTGCGGCTCAAACCCTCGACGGTCAGCAGATGACGCAGGCGGCCGTCGGCGGTCAGTTGCAGGTCGTTCGGCAGGGGTCCGGGTTGGGGCAGACGATGGGCCGAGGAGGGCAGTGCGATCAAGACCGGCCCTCCACCTGCACCCGTTCCAGCCGCAACGGTTCGGGCCCTCGCAGCTTGATCTGTTCCCCGGCGCCGAGCTCCAGATGCGCGCCGACGATCGCCGCCTCGATCGGCAGCTCGCGCCCGTCGCGTTCGACCAGCACCGCCAGGGTGACCGAGGCCGGCCGGCCGTAATCGAAGAGCTCGTTCAGGGCCGCGCGAATGGTGCGGCCGGTAAACAGCACGTCGTCGACCAGCAGGATGTGCTGGTTGTCGAGCTCCTCGGGCAATTCCGAGGGCCGCACCTGCGGATGCATGCCGATGCGTGAGAAGTCATCGCGATAGAAGCTGATGTCGAGCTTGCCCATGGGACGGGTGTAGCCCAGGCGCTGGACCAGGGCCTCGGCGATCCAGACCCCCCCCGTGTGGATGCCCACGACCAGCGGCTCGTCGATGCCACGCTGCTCGAAATGATACCGGGTCTGCTCGACCATGTTGTCCAACAGCGATGCGATCTCAGCCATTGCGGGGGTTCTCCATAAACCAGCCTTCCAGGATGACGGCGGCAGCATGGGCATCCAGACCCGGATCCTTGCCGCCGCGTTGCTGACGCTCGCGTCCCAGGTGGGAAGTCAGACGTTCATCGCTCCAGTATAGCGGCAGACCGTAATCCTGGCCGAGCCCCGCGGCAAAGCGGCGGATCGCGGGCGCCAGTGGGGTCGGCTGGCCGTCGTCCTGGGTTGGCCAGCCGACGACGAAGGCATCGGGGCGCCAGTCGGCGACCAGCGCGCGGATTCGTTCAGCGGTTTCGGGGTGATCGACGCGCAGCGTGACCAGGCCCCGCGCGCTTCCGGTCAGTTGATCGCCGATGGCCACACCCACCCGACGTCGGCCGTAGTCGAAGGCCATCAGGCGCACGTTCAGGCGTGTCCGGAGACCTGGCTGATCAGGTTCATGTCGATGCCGATCAGGCGTGCTGCGGCGCTCCAGCGGTCGCTGGCGGGCAGCGCGAAGACGATCGACTGGCTGGCCGGTGCCACCAGCCAGGCGTCGTCCATGATCTCCTCCTCGAGTTGCCCCGGACCCCAGCCGGCGTAGCCGAGCGCGATCAGCGCCTGCTGCGGACCCTGGCCGAGCGCCATCGCCTCGAGGATATCGCGCGAGGTCGTCAGCGCCAGTTCGTGGCCGACGGCGCGCGTGCCGGTCCATTCCGCCTCGGGAGAATGCAGCACGAAGCCCTGTTCGGGTTGCGCCGGGCCGCCACGGAAGACCCGGTGGTCCGGGGTGTTCGCCACCGGATCGAGATCCAGCTGCTGCAACAGCTGCGGTAGGTGCAGATCGTCGATCGGCTGATTGATCACCAGCCCCATTGCGCCCTCGTCATTGTGTTCGCAGATGTAGGTGACGGTATGCGAGAAATAGCCGTCGTGCTGGCTCGGCATCGCGATCAGGAAGTGATCGCGCAGCCCTTCCGTACTTGCCTTGGGATTCGTGTTCGTCATTATTGAAGTATCCGTCGGTCGGTCCCGCTGCTGCAAGCATCCCTGTTCATCGTGACCCGTTGTTGTTCAGAGCCGGGGGTCATCAGAGCCGGGGGTCATCGGGCGCGTTGCACCCGGTCGCGCTGGAAGGCCCAGGTGCGGGTGATCACCAGTTCATCGTACCGCTCCCGCATCGATTCGGTGAAGGGGCTGAAGGGGGCTGCGAGCTCGACGATGCGCACGGCAGCCTGATCGAGGACGGCTTCGCCGGAGCTCCTGGTCACCGCCACATTCAGCACCTGACCCTGGCTGTCCAGGCGTACCGACAGCACCAGCGATCCGGCAAGGGCCTGCCGTCGCGCCTCGTCCGGATAGTTCAGGTTGCCGATGCGCTCGACCTTGCGGATCCAGGCCTCCAGGTAGGCGGCCTCGGGGGCGGCCCGCGCCGACAGGGTATCGAGATAGCCGGTGCGAGTGGCCCGAGCGGTTCGAGTGTGTTCGGCCGGGGCCGGCGCGGCCCGCACCGCCTCCAGTCCGCGCGCCATCAGCATCGCCGCCGAGGGCGTTTCGGGGGGTGTGACAGTGTCCGTGGGCGACGGCTCCCGGTGCTGCGGTCGCGGTTCCGCCGTCGGAGCCGTGCTGGCCACCGGATCCGGCTGGCGGTCGATCACCACCTCCGAAGGTTGCAGGCGGGGAGTGACCGGTTCGCTGAGGGTGCCGCCATCGCCGAGGGGTGCGGTGTCCCCGACGCGTGCCCCGATCGGCTCGGGGGTGGTGGCGTCCCGGTTCTCGGGCGTCGCACCGCTGCCGGCCTGATCGTGGCTCGCGATGTGCTCGACGGGCTCCGGTGTCACCGGCGGCCCCGGATCGTCGACCCGGGTCACGTCCAGGGTGATCGGAGGCGGTTCCTGCTGTTGTTGCAGCAGGTGATCGAAGCCCACGCCGAGGATGATCAGCACATGCAGCACCACCGCCAGGAACAGCGTCAGCGCCAAGCGGCTGGAATCATCCGGGGCTGATGGGAGAACCGGGGCTGGTTGGAGGGATCGGGCGGACATGTCGTTGGATACGCGGATCGGCCAGCACGGAAAGACTCAGTATACCCGTGACCACGCCGGTGATCAGCGCCGCCAGCAGCAGAGGGGGCAACAGCAGCAGCAGCTGCGGATGCGGGATGATCAGCGTCCAGGCCAGCAGGAACTGCCCCAGGGTATGCGCGAGTGCCGCCGGTACCGCCAAGCCCAGTGCGCTGAGGTGGCGGGGATACAGCCGGACCAGCGGTGCCAGGATTCCAAGGGCCGCGAGGCCCCCGACAAGCGAGAGCCAGAACGCGGGGCTCAGCACGGTACCCAGCACCAGACTCGCCCCGACGACGCGCAGCAGGGTCACCGCCAGCGCCGCACGCCAGCCGAGGCTCAAGAGGGCGATCAGCGTGATCACGTTGGCGAGCCCGGGTTTGATCCCCGGCATCGGACTGGGGATCGCGGTCTCGATGATCTGCAGCCCCATCGCCAGCGCCGCCAGCGCCGCGATGCGCCGATTCATCCGGTCCGGTGTCTCGTGGGTCATCGGGTTAGTAATGCATGCTGTCGAAGATCGGATTCGCTCCCTGGACCTGCAGCACCAGCCGATTCGGCAGGCTCACCGCGATGTCGCCCGGGCGCTCCAGCCATCCCGCGCCTTCGCAGATCCCCTGTCGGCCGGGGGAGCGCAGGCAGCGGGCCCGTCCAGGCTCGATCTCGATCTCAGTGATACCGGCCACGCCCGACACCTGGAGCCGGCGGCTGGCAGTCAGCGGGACCATCTGCGACGCGGCACCGGCCTGAGTGATCACCAGGTGGGTGGGCCCTGCCCCGGGCGCAAACGAACCCATCCGATACCAACCGGGCGCATAGACCAGGGCGAAGCTCGAAGCCACCAGCACGCCGGCCAGGGCCAGTACGAGCGCATCGCCCCAACGCCATCGGCGCAGCACCGCGACCGCAGAAGCCGTCATGGTGCATGGGGCGGGGGTTCGGCCTCCGGTGCCCGCAGCCGGGGAATGCGTTCTTGCTGGAAGGTCACTCGCGATTCCATCGCCGGCGTCAGCTCCACCGCACCATCGGGCAGCACGACCAGGACCTGTTCCACCCCCAGCTGCTGCGCCAGGGCTGGCCAGGCTTCGGGGCCGGCGATCATCAGGGTGGTGGCGGCCGCATCGGCCAAAGCGGCGTCCGGATGCAGCACGGTGACGGCGAGCAGGCCCTCGCTCGGGCGTCCGCTACGCGGATCGATCACATGGTGGATACGCTGGTCCTCCCAGTCGTAGCCGCGCTCGTAATCGCCGGAGGTGAACAGCGCCTCACCGGCGCTCAATTCGATCTGCGCGAGCACCCCGGAACCGCGGGGATCGCGAACGCCGATGCGCCAGGGACGGCCGGGGGGCTGCCCAAGCGTCATCAGGTCGCCGCCGGCATTGACAATGGCGTACTGGACCCCCAGGTCGCGTAGCCGATCGAGGCTGCGCGCCACCGCGAACCCCTTGGCCAGTCCGCCGAAATCGAGCTGCAGTTCCGGGTGTTGGCCGCGCAGGCGCACGCCGTCGCGTTCGATATCGCGCAGGCTCGGCGGGTTCACCAACAGGGCCTGCAGGGTCTGGGCATCGGGGGGCGGCCCCTGTGGCTCGTTCTGGTGGAAGCCCCAGGCGGCGATCAGCCGGCCGAGGGCTGGATTGAACAGGCCGTCGCTCAGACGCTCCAACTCCTGGCCGCGCTCGATCAGGGGTAGCACCGAAGGCGGTGCACTGAACTCGGCGCCGGTTACCAACAGTTGGTTGGTCCGGCCCAGGGACCCGGGCTCCCAGGCGTGCCAGGACTCATGCATGATCGCGAGATCCGCGCTCAGTTCGGACTCGATGCGGACGAGATCGTGCACGCCGGCCGGATACAGCGTGATGTCGACCAGGGTCCCGAAGGCATAGAAACTCAGGCGATCGGTGTCGGGTCCGGACTGGCAGGCGCTGAGCCCCAGTGCCAGGAGCAGCAACAGGGGTGGCAGAAGCCGATGCCCGATACGCCAGGAGAACCGCGGGTGGATCCGGATGGCACCGGGGGCGCGTTTCATGGGCTGAGGGTCATGGCGTTGGATTCGTTTCCAGATAACCGATGAATTGGCCGGCGATGTCGAGCGCGCATGCGGCATCGAGCTCGCGGATACCGGTCGGGCTGGTGACGTTGATTTCGGTGATGTACTCGCCGATCACATCCAGGCCGACGAAATCCAGGCCGCGGGCGCGCAACTCGGGACCGAGTTGCGCGCAGATCCAGCGGTCCCGCGCGGTCAGCGCCACGGCCTCGCCGCGTCCGCCGGCGGCGAGATTGGCCCGCGACTCCCCAAGGGCAGGGATGCGTGCCAGTGCGTGATCGACCGGTTCCCCGCCGATCAGGATGATGCGCTTGTCGCCTTCAATGTATTCGGGCAGAAAGCGCTGGGCGATCACGGTGCGCCGGTCGAATTGGGTCATCACCTCCAGGATGACCGACACGTTCGGGTCGTCTCGATCGAGCCGGAACACCGAGGCGCCGCCCATGCCGTCCATCGGCTTGACCACGATTCGCTCCTGTTCGTCCAGAAAGGACCGGATCCGGGCACGGTCCCGGGTGATCAGTGTCGGCGGACAGCATTGGGGAAAGTGCGCGGTAAAGGCCTTCTCGTTCACGTCGCGCAGCGATTGCGGCCGGTTCACCACCCGCACGCCCGCCTGCTCGGCACGCTCGAGCAGGTAGGTTGCGTAGATGTATTCGAGGTCGAAGGGCGGATCCTTGCGCATCAACACCACGTCGAAGCGGGTCATCGGGCCCTCGATTGCATCCTGCAGGGTGTAGAAGTCATCGGGCTGGTCCCGGACGCTCAGCGCCCGGCTGCGGCCACAGGCCACGCCGTCCCGGAGCCACAGATCCGAGAGGGTCAGGTAGTGCGCCTGATGGCCCCTTCGGGCCATGGCCAGCAGCATCGCGAAGGTGGAATCCTTGGCGGGTTTGATGGCCTCGATCGGGTCCATCACGACGCCGATGGCGAGCGGTGCGGGCATGGCGTGTCGTCTTCTGGGCTCGGCGTCAGTATGCCATGATCCCGATACCGACCGGTGAATCGACCCAGGAACGCATGGAAACGCCCATTGGCCCGCACGATCTTGGTCATCAGGATGTCCTCGAAGACCTCACGTTCTGGGTTCAGCGTGCCCTGCGCCAATACGCCGAGGATCTGGCCTGCGGCGAATGCCTGCGTTTGGCCCGCGAAGGGTTGACGCAGCTGCAGGCCGGAATCGCGGTCGCGGCGAGGGGGGATGGGACGAGCTTGGCCGGGACGGATTCTGGGACCCGGATCACCGATGAACTGCTGCGGGTGGTGACGGGGCTGGAGCAGGGCGAACCCAAGGCGAGCCCGGAAGGGGCCGCGATCCTGCTGCGCGCGGTGTTGTGTCTGAGCGATCCGCGCGGCCGCCTGGATCAGCCCCCAGAGGATTGGCTCCGGCTGGGGCAACGGGTGGTGAACGAGTTGCGCGGCCTGCGCGGCGCGGCGCCGCTGATGCTGGCCGCGCTGGTGCCGTCGGAGACCGCAGGGCCTGCAGTGGCGCCTTCGGCGATCTCCACGGGCGTTTCTCGCGCAACGGCCGGTGGGATGACCCGATCGGGTTCCGGATGGTCTTCTGAGCTGGTTTCTGGATTGGCCTTGGAGCCGCCCTTGGGGCAGGTCGATGGAGCCGTAGGGGACGTAGGGGACATAGGGGCAGTCGACGAGCGGGAACCGGTTGCGCCCGTGGCTGCTGCTGGCGTGGCGACGACGCCGATCCCCGCACTGCAGGCGGGCCAGCGCCGCTTTCGTGAGGCGCTGCTCGCATGGCTGCAGGATCGGGCGGGGGCCTCCGGCGCACGGGCGATGGGCGAGGTGGCCGCTGAGATCATGGACCTGCTGCCTGAGCGCCCATCGGCGCAACCCGAGTGCCGATACCTGTTCGCCGTCGTGGGTGACCTGATGCAGGACCTCGCGCAGAAGGCGGTCAGCCCGTCTCGAGCGAACAAGCAGCTATTGGGGCGCGTGGATCGGCAACTCAGCCAGTGTCTGCAACGCATTGAGGGGGAGGGGCCCAGCGCAGAGGCCTTGCGCGTCGAGCCGGATCTCATCGCGAGCCTCCTCGAGGCGCAGGCTTTGCTCGCGCCGGCAGCGGACTCGAATGCAGCGGACCCGGACGGAGCGGATCTGGACGGAGCGGATCTGGACGCTGGCGCCGCGGCACCGGGTCCACCAGCGGATGCGCAGGAGGCGGAGCATCTGGCGCGGGTTCGGCGTGAAGGCGGGGCCACGATGGCCCGGCTGGCGGCAGCCTTTGCGGCCCTGGAACACACGCCGTGGGCCGCGGCGGCCGAAGGCCCGGTCGCCGATGTCCCGGAGTCGAATGATCCGCAGTCGACCGTTGCGGCGTCGAGCGACCCGGAGTTCCGTTCCCCTGCAGCCGATCAGGCCCCTGCAGCCGATCAGGCGCAGATGGAGGCCCGTCGGCAGGTCGACGAGCTGGCCTTCTGGCATCCCCGTGCGGTCGAGGCGCTGACCCGAGCCGCCGCGCAGACGCAGGCGCTGGAACGGCTGGTGTCGCAGCATCCGTTTGCATCGACGCGGCCCGGGGCCGAAGCGGGCGCCGCATCCGATATCTTGTCGGCCCCGGTCGCCGGGGCGTCGCAGGACGATTCGGGGGCCCCCTCGGTCGTGGCCCTGGAGGCGCTGCAGCGGCTACTGGCCGCGGCGATCGGCGAGGCCTCGGCCGCCCTTTTGCAGCAGCAGCGTGCGATCCGTGCCCTGCAGGAAAGGCTCGCGCCCGATCCGCCCGATGATGACCGGGCCCGCCGCGACGACTGACCACCGGTCGCCGCAGGCACGGTGCGGTTCCCTGTCAGCTTCGGTCAGCCGCACCCCGCGAAGACCGCTTCAACCCAAATCGCCGTAGAGCAGTTGCAGCGTGGCCAGCGCGACGATGCTCGCGGTTTCGGTGCGCAGCACCCGCGGGCCCAGGCGCAGTCCTTCGAAGCCGGCCGCGCGCATGCGGGCGATCTCGCTGGTGTCCAGTCCGCCCTCGGGGCCGACCAGCAGGGTGATCGGCCCCGGACCGGGGTCCGGATGACGCTCGTGCCATGCATGGGGTGAGACCCCCTCGACATCCGCGCACAGGCGCAGGCCATCCCGGGGCAGTTGCGCCAGGGCCTCCTCCAGTTCGCGTGGGGGCTCCAGGTGCGGCAGTTCATTGCGGCCGCACTGTTCGGCGGCCGCATGCACCACACCCTGCCAGTGTTGCCATTTGTTCCGCAGTCGTCGATGCACGGCGGCCGACAGGCTGCGGGTGCACAGCACCGGCCAGATCTCGGTGGCGCCCAGTTCGACGGCCTTTTGCACCGCCAGATCCATGTGCTCGCCGCGGGCGATGCCCTGCAGCAGGCGCAGCGGCCGGATCGGCGTGGTCGGAGCGGCGGCGAGCGCACCGACCTGGACCGCGCCCGAACGCCGGCCGGAGAGGACCAGGGTCGCATGATGCTCCCCGCCCCGGCCATCGAACACGCGACAGGCGGCGCCGTCCCGCAGGCGCAGCACGGACACCGCATGGTGCAAGACCTCGGCCGGCAGCTCCAGGCGCTGGCCGGCGGCCAGCGCCTGTTCGACCAGCAGCCGCGGGCAGCGCATGGCCTAGCGCCGGGCGCCCAGCTTCAGATTCCTCCAGACGGCCTCGGAGGGTTCCGCCTGGTTCATCGAGTAGAAGTGCAGGCCCGGGGCGCCGTTGTCGAGCAGTCGCTGGCACAGGCGGCTGACGACCTCGGTACCGAAAGCGCGGATGGAGGCGGTGTCGTCGCCATAGGCCTCCAGTCGCTTGCGGATGTACCGGGGAATCTCGGCGCCGCAGGCATCGGAGAAGCGTGCGAGCTGGGTGTAGTTGATGATCGGCATGATCCCCGGGATCACCGGCACTTCCACCCCCATTGCGCGCACCCGATCGAGGAAGACGAAATAGGCATCCGGATTGTAGAAGTACTGGGTGATCGCGGCATCGGCGCCGGCGGCCACCTTCTGTCGGAAGTGCTCGAGATCCTTTTGCGCATTGGCAGCCTGGGGGTGAAATTCGGGATAGGCGGCCACCTCGATCTTGAATTGATCCGCGAAGTGCTCTCGGATAAAGGCGACCAGCTCGGCGGCATAGCGAAAATCACCGAGTCCGCCGCCAGCGCCCGAAGGCAGGTCGCCGCGCAACGCGACCAGGCGGCGCACGCCATGGTCCCGGTAGGTGCTCAGCAACTCCAGCAGTTCGGCGCGGGTCGACGAGATGCAAGAGATGTGCGGTGCGGCATCGATCTGGCCCTCGCCCTGGATTTCCACCACCGTCTCCAGCGTGTGGGCGCGGGTCGAACCGCCGGCACCGAAGGTCACGGAAAAATAGGCCGGATCGAGGGCGGCCAGACGCCGGCGGGTCGTGCGCAGCCGCTCGGCGCCCTCCGGGGTCTTGGGCGGGAAAAATTCGAAACTGAACACCGGTGCGGCATTCGTGGCATGACTCATAAAATCGGTCCTCATGGCAAGCCGAACACGGCGCAGGCCATCTGCGGGCGGTTTCCGTCAGCAGAGACCCTGCTATGGAATGGGGAAAACCACAAGACGCCGTGAATCCCACAGCCGGGGTTCACGGTATCCCGCAAGCCTGGCGGTCGCCGTGGCTCGGCTTTTTGGATGGGTCTTCCCACCGTTCGGCACCGTGCCCGGGCGGGCACGGACGCCAACGCACGCACGGCGCAACAGGCCGTGCGCCGGTGGGAAGACCGAAGCAGTGCGGTGGGTCCCGGTTTCCCGCTTCGGCGCGGGATCGGGCCCCGGCGGCGGACCGCCGGGACTCGAAGGGACGCTCCCGCGATCAGTAGCGGTAGTGCTCGGGCTTGAACGGACCCGTGGCCGGAAGGCCGAGGTACTGGGCCTGGTCCGGGGTCAGTTGCGTGAGGTTCGCGCCGAGCTTCTTCAGGTGCAGCGCCGCGACCTTTTCGTCCAGGTGCTTGGGCAGCACGTAGACCTGGTTCTCGTAGCGGTCGCCGTGGGCGTACAGCTCGATCTGGGCCATGGTCTGGTTGGTGAAGGAGTTGGACATCACGAAGCTCGGGTGTCCGGTACCGCAGCCAAGGTTCACCAAGCGGCCTTCGGCGAGCAGGATGATGCGCCGGCCGTGCGGGAAGATCACGTGATCGACCTGGGGCTTGATGTTGTCCCAGGTGTACTGGCGCAGGCTGGAGACGTCGATCTCGGAGTCAAAGTGGCCGATGTTGCAGACGATGGCCTGGTCCTTCATCCGGATCATGTGATCGTGGGTGATCACGTCCTTGTTGCCGGTGGCGGTCACGAAGATATCGGCCTGATCGGCGACGTCTTCCATGGTCACCACGCGATAGCCTTCCATCGTCGCCTGCAGCGCGCAGATCGGATCGATTTCGGTGACCCAAACGGTGGCGCCGAGGCCGCGCAGCGACTGGGCGCTGCCCTTGCCGACATCGCCGTAACCGCAGACGACCGCGATCTTGCCGGCGATCATCACGTCGGTCGCGCGCTTGATCGCGTCGACCAAGGACTCGCGGCAGCCGTAGAGGTTGTCGAACTTGGACTTGGTGACCGAGTCGTTCACGTTGATCGCGGGGAAGGGCAGCGCGCCTTCTTTCTGCATCTGGTAGAGGCGATGCACGCCGGTGGTGGTCTCTTCGGTGACGCCCATCAGGTTCTTCTTGATGTTGGAATACCACGTCGGATCAGTCTTCAGGCGCGCCTTGATCGACGCGAACAGCGCCCGTTCCTCGTCGTTGTCCGGGTGGTCCAGCACCGAGAGGTCCTGCTCCGCCTTGGCGCCGAGGATTACCAGCATCGTGGCGTCGCCGCCGTCGTCGAGGATCATGTTCGGCGTGCCGCCGTCATGCCATTCGAAGATGCGGTGGGCGTAATCCCAGTACTCTTCCAGGGTCTCGCCCTTCACGGCGAAGACCGGCGTGCCGTTGGCGGCGATCGCCGCGGCGGCATGGTCCTGGGTCGAGTAGATGTTGCAGGAGGCCCAGCGGACCTCGGCGCCGAGCGCCTCCAGCGTTTGGATCAGCACCGCGGTCTGAATGGTCATGTGCAGGCTGCCGGCGATTCGGGCGCCCTTCAGCGGCTGGTCCTTGGCCAATTCTTCGCGGGTGGCCATCAGGCCGGGCATTTCGGTCTCGGCGATCGCGATTTCCTTGCGGCCGAAATCGGCCTGGTTGATGTCGCGGACGAGGTAGTCGTTCTGGGTCGGGTTCATCACAGCGTTCATGGGTTAAGGCTCCGTGAGTCTGGATGAGCGCCGTTGCATGGATGAAAAAAGCACCCGGCTGAGCCTGACGGGAATGCCGCTGCAGCGCTCCTCAGCCCGGGTAATTCTAATGCCGGCGGGCTCCTAGGTGAGCCCGGCGGCGGCGCGAAGTTCCTCCGCGCGATTCGTTTGTTCCCAGGGCAGGTCGATGTCGTCCCGCCCGAAATGCCCATACGCGGCGGTCTGTTGATAGATCGGCCGCAGCAGATCCAGGGCCTGTATCAGCCCCCAGGGCCGCAGGTCGAAGTGGGCCTCGATCAGGGCCACGATCCGGTCCTCGGCGATCCGACCGGTGCCGAAGGTCTCGACGCTGATCGACGTCGGTTTCGCCACGCCGATCGCGTAGGAGACCTGGATCTCGCATTTGTCGGCCAGACCGGCGGCGACCAGGTTCTTCGCCACATAGCGCCCTGCGTAGGCGGCCGAGCGATCGACCTTCGATGGATCCTTGCCAGAGAAGGCGCCACCGCCATGGCGCGCCATGCCGCCATAGGTGTCGATAATGATCTTGCGGCCGGTCAGGCCGCAGTCCCCCACCGGCCCGCCGATGATGAACTGGCCGGTGGGGTTGATGTGAATCTGGTCCCGCGCGCAGCCATCAAGCCAGGCCCCCGGCAGCACCGGTTGGAGGATCTCCTCCATCACCGCGTCACGCAGGTCTTTTTGAGTGATTCCAGCCTGATGCTGGGTGGATAGTACCACGGCCTCGAGTCCGACCGGGACCCCGTCCTCGTAGCGCAGGGTCACCTGGCTCTTCGCATCGGGCCGCAGCCAGGGCAGGATGCGGCTCTTGCGCAGCGCGGCCTGACGCCGGACCAGCTGATGCGCGTAGTAGATCGGCGCCGGCATCATGGTGGCGGTTTCACGCGCGGCATAGCCGAACATCAGCCCCTGATCGCCGGCCCCCTGCAGGCTGCGATCGACGAGATCCCGGTCCACGCCCTGGGCGATGTCGGCGGACTGCTGGCCCAGGGCATTGAGCACCGCGCAGGAATGGCCGTCGAAGCCGACGTCCGAGTTGTCGTAGCCGATCGCGCAGACGGTCTTGCGCACCAGCGCCTCGAAATCGACGATGGCATGCGTGGTGATCTCGCCGGCGAGCAGGACCATGCCGGTTTTGGTCAGGGTTTCGCAGGCGATGCGGGCGTGCGGATCCTGCGCCAGGATCGCATCGACCACGGCGTCGGAGATCTGATCGGCCATCTTGTCGGGATGCCCTTCGGACACGGATTCGGAAGTAAACAGATGACGGCTGGACATGCGGCGGATTCCTCGGACCAGGGACGATGGAGGTGCGGCCAAAGCCGCCGCAGTTTAACCCGTACAAACCACTATTCCTAAATGTTCAAAGGCCGGTTTCGGGCCTTCGAGCGGGGGTTTGTGCGCTCAGACTTGCTCCGACCGCGGAAAATAGACAAAATGCAGCGCCTCCAAAATGGGGCCGAATACGGCGGAGACGCGCCGACCGACCTGTTGCTTGGCGCATCAGGGCTCGCAAGAACAACCAAGAACAACAACGGCCGACGCCTGCGCCTCGCTGGCATCCCGTCCCGATCCAGTCATCGAACCTACAGCCAGGAGAACCGCATGCCTTCCCGCAGAGAGCTTGCCAACGCCATCCGTGCCTTGTCCATGGACGCGGTCCAGAAAGCCAATTCCGGTCATCCCGGCGCGCCCATGGGCATGGCGGATATCGCCGAGGTGCTCTGGAACGACTACATGAAGCACAATCCGGCCAATCCGAATTGGGCCGATCGTGACCGCTTCGTGATGTCTAACGGCCACGGCTCGATGCTGGTCTACTCGCTGTTGCACCTCACCGGCTATGCACTGCCGATGGCGGAGCTCAAGCAGTTCCGCCAGTTGCATTCGAAGACCCCCGGACACCCCGAATACGGCTACACCCCCGGCGTCGAGACCACCACCGGTCCGCTCGGTCAGGGCGTGACCAACGCCGTCGGCATGGCGCTCGCCGAGAAGATTTTGGCCGCGAACTTCAATCAGGACGGCCATACCGTCGTCGATCACCGCACCTATGTCTTTCTCGGCGATGGCTGCCTGATGGAAGGCATCTCGCACGAGGCCTGCGCGCTGGCCGGCACCCTCGGCCTGGGCAAGCTGGTCGCCTTCTATGACGACAACGGCATCTCCATCGACGGCGAGGTCGAGGGCTGGTTCACCGACGACACCCCGAAGCGCTTCGAAGCCTACGGCTGGCACGTGGTGCGTGGCGTCGACGGCCACAGCGCCGATGCGGTCAAGGCGGCGATCGAAGACGCCCGCAGCCAGTCCGACAAGCCGACGCTGATCTGCTGCAAGACCGTGATCGGCTTTGGTTCGCCGAACAAGCAGGGCAAGGAAGAATGCCACGGCGCGCCGCTCGGCAACGACGAGATCGCGTTGGCTCGCAAGGAACTCGGTTGGGACCATGCGCCCTTCGAGATCCCGGCCGACATCTACGCCCAGTGGGACGCGAAGGAACGCGGTGCCCAGGCCGAGGCCGACTGGAGCGCGCGCTTTGCCGCCTACCAGCAGGCGCATCCGGAGCTCGCGGCCGAATTCGAGCGGCGTCTGGCGGGCGAGCTGCCGGCCGACTGGGAGGCGCAGGCCGGCGCCTTCGTCCAGCAGACGATTGAGAAGGCCGAGAAGGTCGCCAGCCGCAAGGCCTCGCAGAATGCGATCGGCGGCTATGGTCCGCTACTGCCCGAACTCCTCGGCGGTTCGGCGGATCTCGCCGGATCCAACCTGACGCTGTACGCGGGCTCCAAGGGCGTCACCCACGAGGACGCCTCCGGCAACTACGTCTACTACGGCGTGCGTGAGTTCGCGATGGCCGCGGTGATGAACGGCGTCGCGCTGCACGGCGGTTTCATCCCCTACGGCGGCACCTTTCTGATTTTCTCGGACTACGCTCGCAACGGCATCCGGATGTCGGCGCTCGCGCGCCAGCGCGTGCTCTACGTGCTGACCCACGACTCGATCGGCCTGGGCGAGGACGGCCCGACGCACCAGCCGATCGAGCAGACGCCCAGCCTGCGCCTGATCCCGAACCTGAACGTCTGGCGCCCCTGCGACGGCGTCGAAACCGCGGTCGCATGGAAGGCCGGCATCGAACGCCACGACGGCCCCTCCGCCTTCATCCTGTCGCGCCAAGGCCTGGCCCCGCAGCCGCGCGACGCCGCACAGGTGGCCGATATCAACCGTGGCGGCTACGTGCTGAAGGATTGTGCCGGTAACCCGGACCTGATCCTGATCGCCACCGGCTCCGAAGTGGGGCTGGCCGTCGCCAGTGCCGCGAAGCTCGGCGACGAGGGGCTCAAGGTGCGGGTGGTGTCGATGCCCTGCGTCGAGCTGTTCGAGATGCAGGATCCGGCCTACCGCGAGGCGGTACTGCCGAAGACCGTGCGCGCCCGTGTCGCCATTGAGGCCGGTGCGACCGCTCCCTGGTACAAGTTCGTCGGCCTGGACGGCGCCGTGATCGGGCTCGATCGCTTCGGCGAATCCGCGCCCGGCGATGCGCTGATGGAGTACTTCGGCTTCACCGTCGACAACGTCACCCAGGTCGCCCGCGATATTCTGAATTGAACCATTGCCTATACAGGCTCATGACGACAGAAGACGAGAGGAGAATCATCCATGGCTATCAAAGTCGGTATCAACGGGTTCGGCCGGATCGGGCGCATGGCGTTTCGCGCGATCGCGCAGGAGTTCCCGGAACTGGAAGTGGTCGCGATCAACGATCTGCTCGATCCCGAATACCTTGCTTACATGCTGCGCTACGATTCGGTCCACGGCCGCTTCAAGGGTGAGGTCGCGGTGGACGGCGCCAATATGGTCGTCAACGGCAAGAAGATCCGCCTGACCGCCGAGCGCGATCCCGCGAACCTGAAGTGGGGCGAGGTCGGTGCCGACCTGATCATCGAGTCGACCGGCTTCTTCCTGACCGAAGAGACCTGCCAGAAGCACCTCGAGGCCGGTGCGAAGAAGGTCGTGATGTCGGCGCCGTCCAAAGACGCGACGCCGATGTTCGTCTACGGCGTGAACCACGCCGAATACGCGGGCCAGGCGATCGTGTCCGCCGCCTCGTGCACGACCAACGCGCTGGCCCCGGTCGCCAAGGTGCTGCACGACAACTACGGCATCAAGCGCGGCCTGATGAGCACCGTGCACGCCGCCACCGCGACCCAGAAGACCGTCGACGGCCCCTCGCAGAAGGACTGGCGCGGCGGCCGCGGCATCCTCGAGAACATCATTCCGTCGTCGACCGGTGCGGCCAAGGCCGTCGGCAAGGTGCTGCCGGAACTGAACGGCAAGCTCACCGGCATGGCGTTCCGGGTGCCGACCTCCGACGTCTCGGTGGTCGACCTGACCGTCGAACTCGAGCGTCCCGCTCCCTACGCCGAGATCTGCAAGGCGATGAAGGCGGCCTCCGAGGGCGCGCTGAAGGGCGTGCTCGGCTACACCGAAGACAAGGTCGTCTCGACCGATTTCCGCGGCGTGAACACGCCGTCGATCTTCGATGCCGAGGCGGGCATCCAGCTCGACGATACCTTCGTCAAGGTCATCGCCTGGTACGACAACGAGTACGGCTACACCTGCAACATGATGCGCATCGCGCAGCACGTCGGGAAATAAGCCGCCGGTACGCGGTTCCCGTGGCAGCGGCGCAAGATCCCGGTCTTGTGCCGCTGCCACGGCCGCACCCAGCCGTAGGGGCCCGGCCCGTTCTGGCCTGTTTCGGAGAGCCGTTCGGCAAGTCCGCCCGCGGATTTGCCCAACCTCTTTCCCTGTTTGCAGCCTGCATAAGGAGTCGTGTGATGCCCGTTATCAAGATGACCGATCTCGATCTGAGCGGTAAGCGTGTGCTGATCCGGCAGGATTTGAACGTCCCGGTGAAGAACGGCAAGGTCACTTCCGATGCGCGGATTCGCGCCAGTCTGCCGACGGTGCAGCAGGCGCTCGACCGGGGCGCCCGAGTGGTGATGCTGATGTCCCACCTCGGCCGCCCGACCGAGGGCGAGTTCTCCGAGGCGGATTCGCTGGCCCCGGTGGCGACGCACATGGGCGGGCTGCTCGGCCGCGAGGTGCGCGTGCTGCGCGACTATCTCGACGGGGCCGACGTGACCGACGGCGAGGTCGTGCTGCTCGAGAACGTGCGCTTCAACACCGGCGAGAAGAAGGACGCCGAGGATCTGTCGCGCAAGTACGCGGCGTTGTGCGACGTGTTCGTGATGGACGCCTTTGGCACCGCGCACCGCGCCCAGGCCTCGACCCACGGCGTGGCGAAATACGCGCCCACCGCCTGCGCCGGCCCGCTGCTCGCGGCCGAGCTCGAGGCGCTCGGCAAGGCCCTGGACAACCCGCGGCGCCCGATGGTCGCGATCGTCGGCGGCTCGAAAGTCTCGACCAAGCTCACGGTGCTGGAATCCCTGTCCACGGTGGTCGATCAGCTCATCGTCGGCGGCGGTATCGCCAACACCTTCATCGCCGCCCAGGGCCACCCGGTGGGCAAGTCCTTGTGCGAGCACGACCTGATCGACGAGGCCAAGCGCCTGATGGCGGCCGCGAAGGAAAAGGGCGGTGACATCCCGGTACCGACCGACGTCGTCGTCGGCCGGGAATTCTCCGAGTCGACCCCGGCGACGGTGAAAGGCGTCGCTGACGTCGACGCCGACGACCTGATCTTCGACGTCGGCCCGGAGACCGCCGCGTCGTACGCCGAGCTGCTGCGTCAGGCGGGCACCATCGTCTGGAATGGCCCGGTCGGCGTCTTTGAATTCGACCAGTTCGCGCAGGGGACGCAGGCGCTCGGCGAAGCGATCGCCGACAGCGAGGCCTTCTCGATCGCCGGTGGCGGCGATACGCTGGCGGCGATCGACAAGTACGGGTTGGCCGATCGCATCAGCTACATCTCCACCGGCGGCGGTGCCTTCCTGGAGTTCCTCGAGGGCAAGACCCTGCCGGCGGTCGCGATGCTCGAAGAACGCGCCAAGGGCTGATCCTCGCGTTGATCCATCCGACCGCAGTTGACCATGAGCCGTATCCATCCATGAACCCGGGCCATCCATGAGACGCACCAAGATCGTGGCCACACTCGGCCCGGCGACCGACAGCGAGCAGGCCCTCCAAAAGCTGGTGGCGGCCGGGGTCGATGTCGTCCGCCTGAATTTCTCCCACGGCGATCCGGACAGCCACCGCACCCGGGTGCGGCGCCTGCGCGACGCTGCGGAAAAAGCCGGACGCTGCGTCGGCGTGCTCGGCGATTTGCAGGGCCCGAAGATCCGCATTGCGCGGTTTGCCGACGGCCAGGTGGAGTTGCGCGAGGGCGATACCTTCGCGCTGGATGCGACCCTGGACGTGAACGCCGGCGACCAGGCCCAGGTCGGTCTGACCTACACCGACCTGCCCGGCGACGTGCAGGCCGGCGACGTGCTGTTGCTCGACGACGGCCGTCTGGTCCTCGAGGTGACGGCGGTCGTCGGATTGCGGATCGAAACCCGGGTCCTGGTCGGTGGGGTGCTGTCCAACAACAAGGGTATCAACCGTCAGGGCGGGGGGCTGTCGGCACCGGCGATCACCGAGAAGGATCGGGAGGACATCCGGCTCGCGGCCGAACTCGAGGTCGACTTCCTGGCCGTGTCCTTCCCCCGCGCGGCCGAGGACATCCATCTGGCGCGCGCCCTGTTGCGTGAAGCCGGTGGCAATGCCTCGATCTGCGCGAAGATCGAGCGCTCCGAGGCGCTCGAGGTGATCGACGAGATCATCTCGGCCTCGGATGTGATCATGATCGCGCGCGGCGATCTCGGCGTGGAAATCGGCGATGCCGAGTTGCCGGCAGTGCAGAAGAACCTGATCACCCGCGCCCGCAAGCTGAACCGGGTCGTGATCACCGCAACGCAGATGATGGAGTCGATGATCCTGAGCCCGATCCCGACCCGGGCCGAGGTTTTCGACGTGGCCAACGCGGTGCTCGACGGCACCGATGCGGTGATGCTCTCGGGCGAGACCGCGACCGGGCGGTATCCGGACAAAGTCGTCGACAGCATGAGCCGGATCTGCGAGGCGGCCGAGCGCCAACGCGCGGCCCGGCAGTCGACCCATCGCATGGACAGCGTGTTCGGCCGGGTCGACGAGGCCATCGCGATGGCGACGATGTACACCGCGAACCACCTCGACGTCGCGGCGATTGCCGCGATGACCGAATCCGGCGCCACGCCGCTGTGGATGTCGCGCATCAGTTCCGGGATCCCGGTGTTCGCGCTGACCCGGCATCACCGCACCAGCCGCCGCCTGACCCTGTACCGGGGGGTGTATCCGGTGCGGCTGGAAACCATTCCCGACACCCACGAAGACATCAACCGGGAGGCCGTTCGCCTGCTCCTGGACAAGGGCGTGGTGAAGGAGGGCGAGCTGGTCATCATCACCAAGGGCGATCTCAGCGGCGTAGCAGGCGGTACCAGCGCCATGAAGATCGTGCGTGTGGGCGAGACCGTACCCATTCCCTGATACCATCCGCGCAGAACGCGCTGATTCCTACCCCACCGAATCCTGTAAGGAGGATTTCATGGCACTGATTTCACTACGCCAGTTGCTGGACCACGCGGCCGAACACGGCTACGGCATGCCGGCCTACAACGCGAACAACATGGAGCAGGTCCAGGCGATCATGGAGGCCGCTGCGGCGGTCGACTCGCCGGTGATCATTCAGGCCTCGGCGGGGGCGCGCAAGTACGCCGGCGAGCCCTTCCTGCGCCACAACATCCTGGCCGCGGTCGAGATGTACCCCGATATCCCGGTGGTGCTGCACCAGGACCACGGCGGCGATCCCTCGGTCTGCCTGCGCTCGATCCAGTCCGGCTTCACCTCGGTGATGATGGACGGCTCGCTGCTCGCCGACATGAAGACGCCCTCCAGCTACGAGTACAACGTCGACGTGACCCGCAAGGTCGCCGAAATGGCACACTACGTCGGCGTGTCGGTGGAAGGCGAACTCGGTTGCCTGGGTTCGCTCGAAACCGGCATGGCCGGTGAAGAGGACGGTTCCGGCGCCGAAGGTCAGCTGTCGCACGACCAGCTGCTGACCGACCCGGACGAGGCCGCCGACTTCGCGCAGAAGACCGGCATCGATGCACTGGCGATCGCGATCGGCACCTCGCACGGCGCGTACAAGTTCACCCGCCCGCCGACCGGGGACATCCTGGCGATCGAGCGCATCAAGGCGATCCACACCCGGATCCCGAACGTGCACCTGGTGATGCACGGTTCGTCCTCAGTGCCGCAGGACTGGCTGGAGATCATCAACACCTACGGTGGCGACATGGGCCAGACCTACGGCGTGCCGGTCGAGGAGATCCAGGAAGGCATCAAGAACGGCGTGCGCAAGGTCAACATCGACACCGACCTGCGCATGGCCTCCACCGGCGCGATCCGCAAGTTCCTGGCCGAGAACCCGAAGGAATTCGATCCGCGCAAACTGCTGATCGCCTCGACCAAGGCGATGAAGGGCATCTGCCAGGCCCGCTACGAGGCCTTCGGCTGCGCCGGCATGGCCTCGAAGATCAAGCCGGTGAATCTCGATACCATGGTCGCCCGCTACAAGAGCGGCGAACTGGATCCGAAGATCAACTGAGCCGATCGGTCACGGCGGCCGGTGGCACCCGGGGCGGCATTCCGCCGCCCCGGGTGAACCGTCGGTCGGAAGGGGAAAAGGGGCCTTTGGCCCCTTTTTTCATGGTGCGCCCGGCAGGGCGCCCGTCATCGTGTCCGGATTACGGGCGTCTAAGGCCTCGAAACCAGAGCCAGTGCCGCCGCTAACACCCGGAATTGGTGTATGTTCAGTGGCTGTTCAGGCCGTGTAGCACACCCTGTGCTCGCGGGCCCATCCGTGCCAAGGAGTGTTCGATGAAGTGGTGGTTGAGCGTGCTGTTGCTGGTCCTTTGGGGCTTTTCGAGCGTCGCGCAGGCGCAGTTGACCGGTCGCCAGATCGAACCCCAGCAGGTGGTCGACGACGCCCGCAAGACGCTGCAGGAAATGGCGACTCACCCGGATTACGAGGCCCTGCTGGCGGATCTGCAGGTGGCCCGCGGGGTGTTGATCTTTCCCCGCGTGGTGCGCGGCGGTTTCTTCGTCGGCGGGTCCGGCGGCCTGGGCGTCTTCCTGGCCTGGGATGACGCGCGGGGCGATTACAGTCCGGTCGCCTTCTATTCCGTGGCCGCGGTGAGCGTCGGTCTGCAGTTTGGCGCCGAGGTGGCCGAAGTGGTGATGGTCGCGAAGACCCAGCGCGCGGTCGATTCGCTCTTCGCCTCGGCCTTTCGCCTGGGCGGCGATGCCTCGGTGGCGGCAGGGCCGGTGGGGGCGGGACGCCGCTCGACCATCACCGCGGACTTCGTGTCCTATGCACGGAACCAGGGCGCCTTCCTGGGCATGAGCCTGGAGGGCTCGATGCTGCGGATCCGCGATGACTTCAACGAGTCCTATTATGGCGAGAAGCTGCGCCCGGTACAGATCATCGAGAGCCGTCGCGGTGGGGATCCGGGGGCCGTTGCCTTGCGCCAGGCGCTGGCCGAGTACCGCCAGCCGCCGCGGTCCGTCTCGCATCCGGCGCCGGACCCTGCCGAGGCCTCGGCCGGACCGCCGCCTGCTCAGGAAACCGAATCCATCGCCCCTGGTTCCGGTGGATTGATCGTCGACCCGATCCAGGTCGAGAGCCTCTGATCGAGTTCCCGTTCCGAGAGTCCTTCGGGGAAGGAGAAGACCGGGGCGTTGGTGTAGCGGGCCAGCGCCGCACGGTTGTCCATCGCCGGATCGCTGTCGGGCCGGCGCCGATTCAGGATCACCGCGGCCAGCGGCAGTTCGCGACGCGCCAGCGCCTCCAGGGCCAGCAGGCAGCCGCTCAGGATGCCCAGGCGGTCCTCGGCGACCAGCACCACCGGATCGCCGAGGGCCTGCGCCAGATCGGCGTTCAGACCGTCCTCGCACAACGGGGAATAGAAACCGCCGGCGCCCTCGGTCAGGCGCCAGGCATTCGCAGGGCGGGCGCAGGCGGCGATCAGGTCGGCCAGGAACAGCGGTTGCCCCGCACGGCGCGCGGCCAGGTCCGGTGCCAGCGCCTCGGCAAAGCGATAGCGATTGACCTGTTCGAGTCGGTCGGCGCTCAGTCCGGCGGCAGCGGTCAGCCGGGCCGCATCCTCGGGCCGCAAAATCCCGTTTTGTTCCGGACAGCCGGATTCGACCGGTTTGCGCGGGGCGACGATTTGGCCGTGACCCCGCCAGAGCCGCGCCAGCGAACAGGCGATGAAGGTCTTGCCGACGCCGGTATCGGTGGCGGTGATGAACAGGCCGCCGGGGTGGGGCGGGGCGGAGGAATCCGTGGCGCTCATGCCGGGTCGGCGGTGAGGCGGCGCAGCGCCTCGCGATAGCGTTCGGCGCTGCGTTGGAGAACGATCGCGGGGATGGCGGGGCCGGGTGCCTGCTTGTTCCAGTCGAGGCCTTCCAGGTAATCGCGCACGAACTGTTTGTCGAAGGATTCCGGGCTGATCCCCGGTCGGTAGCGCTCTTCCGGCCAGAAGCGTGAGGAATCCGGGGTCAGCACCTCATCGATCAGGTGCAGGCGGCCCTCGGCATCGGTGCCGAACTCGAACTTGGTGTCGGCGATCAGGATGCCGCGGCGCCGTGCATGTTCGCGCGCCAGCGCGTAGATCCGCAACGACTGATCCCGCACCTCGGCGGCCCGTTCGGCGCCCAGCAGCGCCTCGACACTGGCAAAGTCGATGTTGGCGTCGTGCTCGCCGGCCGGCGCCTTGGTGCTGGGAGTGAACAGCGGCTCCGGGAGCCGATCGGCCAACTTCAGCCCCTCCGGCAGCGCAATGCCGCAGACAGAACCCGTGTCCTGGTAGCTCTTCCAACCCGAGCCGATCAGGTAGCCGCGCACCACGGCCTCGACCGGCAGGGCCTGCAGTCGCCGCACGATCAGGGCGCGCCCCTCGAGCGGGGCCCGGACCGCCGGGTCCGCGATCACCTCGCTGAGCTTGCGGTCGGTCAGCTGGTTGGGCAGGCCGAGGCTGGCCTCGATCTTGCGCATCCAGAACACCGTGATCGCGGTCAGAATCCGCCCCTTGTCCGGAATGGGCGTGGGCAGGATCACATCGAAGGCCGACAGGCGATCGGTGGTGACCATCAGGATATGATCCGCATCCACCGCGTACAGGTCCCGCACCTTGCCCCGGTGGATCCGTTCGAGTTCTGGGATCCGGCTTTCAAACATCGCTTCGCTCATCGCTGAATCTTAGCCCAAACCAAGCCCAGAGACACCGGCCCGCACCCGAGTCGATACCCGAGTCGATACCCGAGTCGATACCCGAGTCGATACCCTGGCGCCCGGCGTTTCGGTGCCCGGTTCCCGGGCGGTCCGATGGGGACGGTCGGGGTCATCAATGCGGCTCGGCCACAGCGGTTCATCCACGGTGCGGGCTGTCGGTTCGGATTTTCTTGCCCGCGGCGGTGGCCGCGGCTATCGTTGCGCCCCTATGGACTCAAAAAACCCGAAGATTGGTTTGGTCATGGGCAGCAGTTCCGACTGGCCGACCATGGAGCACGCCGCCCGCATTCTGGCCGACCTGGGTATTCCCTACGAGGCTCGGGTGGTGTCCGCCCACCGAACGCCGGACCTGCTGTACGAATATGCGGGCAAGGCCCAGGTGCGTGGGCTGCAGGCGATCATTGCCGGCGCCGGCGGAGCCGCCCACCTGCCGGGCATGCTGGCGGCCAAGACCCTGGTGCCGGTGCTCGGTGTGCCGGTGGCCTCGCGGCATCTTCAGGGACAGGATTCGCTGCTGTCGATCGTGCAGATGCCCAAGGGCATTCCGGTCGCGACCTTTGCCATCGGCGAGGCAGGCGCCGCCAACGCCGCGTTGTTCGCCGCGGCGATGCTGGCGACCCAGGACGCGGGGTTGCGCCTGCGTCTGGAGCGGTTTCGCGAGGCGCAGCGCGCGACCGTGCTGGCGCAGCAGCTGCCGCCGGTGTCGCGATGATCCAGCCGCCGGCGATCCTCGGGCTACTGGGCGGCGGGCAACTCGGCCGCTATTTCACCCTCAGCGCCCGGTCCATGGGCTATCGCGTCTGGGTTCTCGATCCGGACCCGGAGAGTCCGGCGGGTGCCGTCGCCGATCGTCACCTCTGCGCCGCCTTCGATGATCTCGAGGCGCTGGACCTGTTGGCCGGCCATGCCGCCGTGGTTACCTGCGAGTTCGAGAACGTCCCTGCGGCCAGTGCCGAGCGGCTGGCCGCCCATGTGACCCTGCGGCCGGATCCGCGAGCGCTGGCGATCGCTCAGGACCGCATCGCGGAGAAGCGGTTCCTGGAGCAGGCGGGGGTCGCCGTGGTGCCGTGGCTGGTCATCGACAGCCTGGCCGCGGCGCAGACCGCGCAGCCGGAGTGGGATCTCCCGGCGATCCTGAAGACGGCCCGTCTGGGCTATGACGGCAAGGGGCAGTATCCGGTGTCGGCCGTTAGCGGGCTGGTCGGGGCCTTTCGTCACCTCGGCGAGGTGCCGTGCGTGCTGGAACAGAGCATCGAGCTCGAGCGCGAGATCTCGGTGGTGCTCGCCCGCAGTCCGGACGGACGGTCGCGTTGTTTTCCGGTGGCCGAGAACATTCACCAGGGCGGTATCCTGCACCTGACCCGGGTTCCGGCACGCATCGACCCGACGCTGGCGGCGCAGGCGGAGGCGATCGCGCAGCACATTGCCGAGCACCTGGACTATTGCGGCGTGCTGGCCATCGAGTTCTTCGTGTCCGGGTCCGGTGTGCTCCTGGTCAACGAGATCGCGCCGCGTCCGCACAACTCCGGCCATTACACCCTCGACGCGGCGACCGTCTCCCAGTTCGAGCAGCAGCTGCGCGCCGTGTGCGGACTGGCGTTGGCGCCGGCCGAGCTGATTGCGCCGGTGGCGATGCTGAATCTGCTCGGCGACCTTTGGCCGGAGGCGACGCTGCTGCCGGACTTTTCCGCCGTGCTGACCCACGGTCGTGCGCGCCTGCACCTGTACGGCAAGCCGATCGCCCGGCCGGGACGCAAGATGGGCCATGTGAACATCCTCGGACTGACCGGCGAGACCGATGCCTCGCAGCCGGCACGTCTGGCGGAATCCTTCGCCCGGAGTCTGGCGGCGCAACGGGCCGCGCATCGGGCCGAGCGTGCAGCGGGATCTGCGGCCACCGGAGGCACGAACGAGGACCTGATTGATGATCCGGGCCAGGATTCAAGCCTCGATTCAAGCAACGATTCGGGCGGGGCTTCGGCATGAGCGCGCGCGAGAGCGGGTCCGCCCTGCGTACCCGGGCCCAGCGCGAACAGCTGAAGCGCGAACTGCGGGCGGATCAGCGGGTCGCCGACGTGCTGGCTGGCGAGTCCCTGGAGTTCCTGACCACCTGGGGGCTGTTCTCGCCGCGGCGGATCGATGACGGCACCCGGCTGCTGCTGGATTACGCCGAGGTTGCGCCGACGGATCATTGCCTGGATCTGGGTTGCGGTTATGGTCCGATCGGGCTGGCCTTCGCGCGCAAGGCGCACCAGGGGCACAGCACGCTGGTCGACAAGGACTTCGTCGCGGTAGAGTACAGTCGACGTAACGCCGAATTGAATCGCCTGGGTAATGTGGATTGCCTGCTCAGCAACGGCTTCGCCCAGATTGCCGAGCGTCGCTTCGACGTGATCGCCTCCAACCTGCCGGCCAAGGTCGGGCGCGAGCTGCTGACCCTCTACCTGCTCGATGCCTGGGAGCAGCTGAACCCGGACGGGCGGCTCTATGTCGTAACGATTACCGGTCTGCGTCGGTTCATCGAGAAGGGCTTCAAGGACGTCTTCGGCAATTACGAGAAGCTCAAGCAGGGTCGGGACTACACGGTGGCCATGGCTCGGCGTGCGCGCGACTGAGCCGGTCGGCTCGTCCCGTCGGCTCGCGTCGCCCTTCTGGAGGGTCGTCCATGGCTCACATCGACGTCGCGTTTCCCCTGTGGCTGCAGCTGTTCGGGGCGTTTGCACTGGGCCTGATCCTGCTGTGGATGTTGCCGCGCATGAACTGGGCACAGCTCTTCGTGCCGGGCCGACTGCACCAGTTCCTGATCGTCGCCCTGTTCATGGCGCTGATCTGGTCGATGCGGGCCGAGTCCATCGACGGACTGGCGATGCATTTCCTCGGGGTGGTCACCGTGACGCTGGTCTTCGGCTGGCAACTGGCCATTGTAATGGTGATCATGGTGGTGCTGGTGCTGGCACTGGTGGGCACGGTCGAACTCCTGCAGGTCCCGTTGATCGTGCTGATGACCGGGGTGCTGCCGGTGCTGGTGACGGCGAATGTGCTGCAGATCAGCGAACGGCATCTGCCGGCGCACCTGTTCATCTACCTGTACGTGGTCGGCTTCTTCGGTGGCGGTCTGTCGGTCCTGATCGTGATGGCCGGCAACGCGGCGGTTTACGGCTTGTTCACGGACCTGTCCTGGGCGATGATCGTGCGGGATTACCTGCGCTATGTGCCGTTGATGATGCTGCCGGAGGCGGTGCTCAATGGCATGTTGATGACCGGGTTGGTGGTGTTTCGTCCGGAATGGGTGGCAACCTATTCGGATGCCCGTTACGTCGACGGGCATTGACGAAGGCTATTAATGTCCGGTTCAGCAACGGCAACATAATCTATAGTTAAAGCACGCCAATAACGCGTACCCCGAACGATCCTTAAGGAGGATGAGCATGAAGAAGATGATGGTGGTTGTGGCCAGTGTGATCATGGCGGGCGGCATGGCCAGCGCCCAGGCCGGTGATGTCGAAGCCGGTGCGGCCAAGTACCAGGCCGTCTGCATGAGCTGTCATGGTCCCCAGGGGCAGGGACAGGCGATTTTCCCGGGTGTCGCCGGCCAGAGTGCCGAGCACGTGACCGAGAAACTCGAGCAGTACCGTGCCGGTGAGCAGGTCGGCCAGCACACCGCACTGATGGCGCCGCATGCAGCGCGCCTGACGGACGAGGAGATCGCCGATCTGGCGGCCTACATCGACACGGCATTCTGATCGTTGCCACCTGACCGATCCCGGCCCGTCTGGACCAGTAGGCCGGGGCGCGATCGGGTACCCTGGCCGAGCGGATCCGCTGGACCTGTCCTGCCCCGCAGTTGGCCCGCAGTCGAAAAACCACCCCGTTCCAGGGGTGGTTTTTCGTTTTGGGCTTTCGTTTCGGGCGGCCGGGGTGCCGCAGATTTTTGCCTCGTGGCAAGGCTTCCGGTAAAGTCTTGCGGCTATCCTGCGAGCGGCGCCGGCGTTATCCGCGCGGCTGCGTCCAACCGGTTTCGACCCCGAGGTTCGTTATGGCCCTTCCTGATCTGATCGCTCCTTCCATCCTTTCCGCCGACTTCGCCCGTCTGGGCGAGGAAGTCGATAACGTGCTGCGCGCAGGTGCGGACATCGTGCACTTCGATGTGATGGACAACCATTATGTGCCGAACCTGACGATCGGCCCGCTGGTGTGCGAGGCCCTGCGCAAGCACGGTGTCACCGCACCCATCGATGTCCATCTGATGGTGAAGCCGGTCGATCGCATCATTCCCGATTTTGCGAAGGCCGGGGCCAGCTTCATCACCTTTCACCCCGAAGCCTCCGACCACATCGACCGCACCCTGCAGCTGATCCAGGGCGAGGGCTGCAAGGCCGGTCTGGTGTTCAATCCGGCGACACCGCTGTCCTATCTCGACTATGTGATGGACAAGATCGACATGATCCTGCTGATGTCGGTGAACCCCGGTTTCGGCGGCCAGGCCTTCATCCCGGCGACCCTGGACAAGGCGCGTGAGGCGCGTCGGCGGATCAACGAATCCGGCCGCGAGATCCGGCTCGAGATCGACGGCGGCGTGAAGGCCGACAATATCCGCGAGATCAAGGCCGCCGGCGTCGATACTTTTGTCGCCGGCTCGGCGATCTTCAATGCCGGCAACGAGGCCGACCCGAATCACTACGACAGCATCCTGAAGGCGATGCGCGCCGAACTGGCCAAGGCCTGAGCCGATGGCGCTCCTGCCCCGCCCGAAGATGATCCTGATCGATCTGGACGGGACCCTGGTCGACAGCGTCCCGGATCTCGCCTTCAGTATGGATGCAACCCTGGTCGAGCTCGGGCGGCCGCCGCGCGGCGAGCCGGCGATCCGCAACTGGGTCGGCAACGGGGTGGAACGTCTGGTGCAGCGGGCGCTGATCAATGCCTTGGACGGCGAGGCCGATCCGGAACTCTTCGCCCGTGCGCTGCCGATCTTCCTGCGCATCTACCAGGCCAACACGTCCAAGCGCAGTCGCCTGTATCCGGGGGTGCGCGAAGGGCTCGATCAGCTGCGGGCGCAGGGGTTCCGGCTCGGCTGCGTGACCAACAAGGCCGAACGCTTCACGCTGCCGTTGTTGCGCGACAAGGGCATCCTCGACGCCTTCGAGCTGGTGGTCTCCGGCGACACGCTGCCCCAGAAGAAGCCGGATCCGGCGCCCCTGCTGCATGCCGCCGCCCGGTTCGAGGTCGCGCCGAACGAGGCCCTGATGGTCGGCGACTCCCGCAGCGACGTGAAGGCCGCACGCGCCGCCGGCTTCGGTATCGTCTGCATGCGCTATGGCTACAACCATGGCAACGACATCCGTGAGGAGGGCCCGGATGCGGTGCTCGACCGCCTGGACGCCCTGCCTGGTCTGTTGCAGGCCGAGGCCGCGTGATGCCGCCTTGCGGATCCGGTCGCCTCCGAGACTAGCGGGCGGTCATGAGTCCGAATCAATTCGATCGCCTGGTCGCCGAAGGCCATAACCGCATCCCGTTGGTGCGGGAGGTGCTGGCCGATCTCGACACGCCGCTGTCGATCTTCCTGAAGCTCGGCAACCGCCCCTTTACCTACCTCTTCGAGTCCGTCCAGGGCGGCGAGAAGTGGGGCCGCTATTCGTTTATCGGCCTGCCGGCCCGAACGCTGGTGCGCATTCGTGGCCACCAGATCGAGGTCGAGACCGATCGGGTCGTGGTCGAAAGCCTGGAGCACGAGGACCCGCTCGCCTGGATCGAGGCGTTCCAGGCCCGCTATCGGGTGCCGGACCTCGGCGGGCTGCCGCGCTTCACCGGGGGGCTGGTCGGCTACTTCGGCTTCGAGACCGTGCAGCTGATCGAGCCGCGGCTTGCGCCGGCACAGGAAAAACCCGATGCGCTGGGCCTGCCCGACATCCTGCTGATGGTGTCCGACGAAGTCGTGGTCTTCGACAACCTCGCCGGCCGCCTGTACCTGGTGGTCCATGCCGATGCCGAGCGGCCGGACGGGCAGGCCGAGGCCTCGATGCGCCTGGACCGCCTCGAGGAACGGCTGATGGAGCCACTGCAGGTGCCGCATCCCCATCCGCGCCCGCACGCGGTCCCCGAGTACGTGTCGGGCTGGGCGGCGGCGGACTTCCAGGCGGCCGTCGCGCGGGCGCAGCAGTACATCGTCGACGGCGACGTGATGCAGGTGGTGCTGGCGCAGCGCATGAGCGTGCCCTTCAGCGCGCCGCCGCTGGATCTGTACCGCGCGCTGCGCGGCTTGAACCCCTCGCCCTACATGTACTACATGGATCTGGGGGATCATCACGTGGTCGGCGCTTCACCGGAGATCCTGGTCCGGCTGGAGGACGACCGGGTCACGGTGCGGCCGATCGCCGGCACCCGGCACCGGGGCCGCACGCCGGGGGAGGATCAGGCCCTGGAGGCGGAACTGCTCGCGGACCCGAAGGAACGCGCCGAGCACCTGATGCTGATCGACCTGGGCCGCAACGATGCCGGGCGCGTGAGCCGCATCGGCACGGTTGAGGTCACCGAAACCATGGCCGTCGAACGCTACTCGCATGTGATGCATATCGTGTCCAATGTCGAGGGGCAGTTACAGCCCGGGCTGACGGCGATGGACGTGCTGCGCGCGACTTTTCCCGCGGGCACGGTCAGCGGCGCCCCGAAGATACGGGCCCTCGAGATCATCCAGGAGCTGGAACCGGTCAAGCGCGGCGTCTACGCCGGGGCGGTCGGTTACCTGTCCTGGTCCGGCAACATGGATACGGCCATCGCGATCCGCACCGCGGTGTTGCATGATGGGACGTTGCACATCCAAGCGGGGGCCGGGGTCGTCTACGACTCGATACCGGAAAATGAATGGCAGGAAACCCTGAACAAGGGCCGGGCCGTGGTTCGGGCCGCGGAGATGGCGATGGCCGGTCTGAGTCCGAGGCGCGTCTGAGCGCACGCCGCGGCGTTGAAGTCGTGCGCTGCGCGGCCGGGCTGCTGTTGGCGCTCGTCCTGGGGCTGCCCATGCCCGCGTCGGCACAGGTGATGTTGCTGATTCCGGGTCATCAAGGCACCCTTGCCGCCACCGATCCGTCCGGAACCCTGCGCTCGGTGGGACCCTTCCGCGAAACCGGTGTGACGATTCCGTTGGCCGCCTCCGGCTGGGTCGATGGCGGGCAGCTGCTGCCCTCGCTGCGCGGTGTCGAATTCGAGCGTACGCCCGAGGCGACGCGGCAGGTTTTCTACACCCTGCTGATGCCCACCGACCGGCCGATCGCGATGCAGGCCGAGTGGCTGAACGCCTATCTGGATGCCGTGGTACGGCGGCATCCCGAGGAACCGGTGATCCTGGTGGCGCACTCCCTCGCCGGCGTGGTCGCGCGCTACTCGCTGGTGACCCGAGCGCGGCCGCAGTTGACGGCCCTGGTCACCATCGCTACCCCGCATGTCGACGGCAGCATGATTCAATTAGGGGATTTCTTCTGGCAGTCCCCGCTGGGGGGCTCCACGCCGCTGATGGGCCAGGAGCAGATGCGTGAACTGGTCGAACTCTTTGCCGGAGGCCGTCCGGACCAGCCGGGAAATATCCTGCGCTGGCTCAGCCACCAGACGCATCCGGACATCCGTTATGTCGGAATCGTTCGGCTGGCCGACACCCTGGTGGAGCCGGTGCTGCAAGACCTGAACCGCGTTGGCGACCTGCGAGGCCGGGCCGAACTGCTGGTCAGCCCGGGCGGACATGCCCTGCAGGCCACCGACGGTACGGTGCTTGCCGCACTCTTCTCCGACTTCTCCAGCCGCCGTCACGCGGCTGCAGCGGAACCCCGCGCGCCGGCCACCGCAAGCCCGGTGCCGCACCGGTAGCCGGCCGGAGCCCCCCGATCGGAGGGCCCCAGGTCGGATGACCCTGAAGAACCCGCAGCGGTCGCTTCTCCACCCCAAAAAAAAAGCCCCTGGAACAGGGGCCTCATGGGCCTAACAGGCCCGGTTCTCGTCGACTGAAGGGCCCGGGCCCCGAAGAGCCCGCACCCTGGGCCGGTCAGGCGGCGCTGTCGAAGATGAAGTGGTGACGCGCCCGGTACTGCCGAATCTCCGGCTTGCCCATCGCCTTTTGCACTTCGGGGTGATTGGCGAACTCGTCGAGATGGATCCCGTCGAGGAAGTCGTGCAGGCGCTGGTCGAGCTGCTGCCAGAGGACCTCGGTCAGCGGTTCGCCCTCGGCGTCGTCCTGATGCTGCTTGAGCCGGGTCAGGTTCATCGTGTCACCGAGCGCATCGATGATGTTGGCCACGCTGATCTGGTCCGGGCGCCGGGCCAGTCGGTAGCCGCCACCGGGGCCGCGAATCCCTTCGACCAGGCCACCCTTGCGCAATTTGGCGAACATCTGCTCGAGATAGGACATGGAGATGCCCTGACGCTCCGAGATCCCGATCAGCGTCACCGGCCCGGTACGTTCATGGATGGCGATATCCATCATCGCCGTGATCGCAAAACGACCCTTGGTTGAAAGTTTCATCGTGGACTCCTGGTTCTGTGCTATGGACGTATTAAACCAAAGTCCGAGTAAAGCAGTCAAGAATAAACGCGAAAAAAATGCACTGACCTGGTGCGGGTCGAGGTCGCCAGCCGACCAACACGAGCCTTTCCGAGGCGGTGCGCCGGGGCCGAGCACCGAAACGGGGTGCCGCATTGGCGCGTCGGCGTGGTTCGCGTGACGCGTCACGGGTGGACCGGTAAACCGGCACCGAGGCCGGGATCGTGTATGCCGGAGCCGATCTGGTGGAGAATGGGCGGCGCTGGAGTACCATCCGATCGCCGTCGATCGGAACCGCGGCGGGTCCAACCGCCATCCTCAGGCGTGAGCCCGTGGAGAACACGGAAAAACAACAGGATAGACATGCGATGATCGTGATGATCGATAACTACGACTCCTTCACCTTCAACCTCGTGCAGTACCTGGGCGAGTTGGGGGCCGAGGTCGTCGTGCACCGCAACGACCGGATCGACCTGGAGGGTGTGCGTCGCCTGGCCCCCGACGGCATCGTGATCTCGCCGGGGCCCTGCACCCCGAACGAGGCCGGCATTTCACTGGACGTGATCCGGGCCTTTGCCGGCAGGATCCCGCTGCTCGGGGTGTGCCTGGGCCATCAGGCCATCGGCCAGGCCTTCGGTGGGCGCGTGGTCCATGCCAAGGCGATCATGCATGGCAAGACCTCGATGGTCGCGCACACCGGACAGGGGGTCTTCGAGGGCCTGGAGAATCCCTTCGAGGCGACCCGCTACCACTCCTTGGTGATCGAGCAGGCGAGCCTGCCGGATTGCCTGGAGATCACCGCCTCGACCCGGACCGAATCGGGCGCGCTGGACGAGATCATGGGGGTGCGCCACCGCACCCTGGACGTGGAGGGCGTGCAGTTTCACCCGGAATCCATCCTGACCCAACACGGGCACGATCTGCTGCACAACTTCCTGAAGCGCCTCCCGGCGCCGGCGTGAACCCTCAGCGGCGCGCCCGCTGGCAGTTCGCGCTGCTGGTCGCGCCGCTGGCGATGCTGGCGCCGTTCTCGCTGGATACCTACCTGCCGTCCTTTCCGGCGATGGCCGAGCAGCTGCGGGTCAGTTCCGCGGCGATGCAGTCCACGCTGGCGGTCTACCTGGTCGCCTTTGCTGCCTCTACGCTGATCGTCGGGCCCTTGTCGGACACCCTGGGCCGGCGCACGGTGGTGCTCTGGGCCCTGGCCGCTTATGCGCTGATCTCCGTGCTGCTCGCCCTGTCGGTGGAGTACTGGCAAGTGCTGGCGTTGCGGATCGCCCAGGGCATGGCAGCGGCGGCCGGCGTGGTGGTGGGCCGGGCCGTGGTGCGCGACCGCTTCGATCCGGACGACGCCCGGCGCGTGTTCGCGCTGATCACGATGTTCTTCGCACTCGGGCCGGCCTTGGCGCCGATGGTCGGCGGCTGGCTGCAGATGCTGCTGGGCTGGCGCGCGGTGTTCGTGTTTCTGGCCTTGTATGGCGCGGTTCTGATGGTTTCGATCTGGCTGTGGCTGCCCGAGACCCTGCCGCCGGTGGGCCGGGTGTTCGCGTCTCCATGGCGCATCGTCATTCGCTATTTTCAGGGCCTGCGCAATCCCGCCTTTCTGCGTCCGGTGCTGGTCCTGTCCTTCCTGTTCGGCGCCCTGTTCCTGTTCGTCGCCGCCTCGCCGGTAATCATCTACGACCACATGGGCGGCGACGAGACCGACTTCTGGTGGCTGTTCGCGCCCCTGGTCATCGGGCTGGTCGCCGGCGGCTTCATCGCCGGGCGCCTGGTCGGGCGGGTGTCGCCGGCAGCCAGCATCGTATTGGGCCTGACGCTCTCGGGTCTGGCCCTGGTCGGTTTCCTGCTCGGGGTGCTGCTGGGTTCGCCTCGCTTCTGGCTGATGCTGCCGCTGGCCGGCTACAGCCTGGCGCTGGCGCTGACGATGCCGGCATTGACCCTGCTGGCCCTGGACTGCTACCCGCAGACGCGCGGCATGGCCGCGGCGCTGCAGTCCTTCGTGCAACTGGGCTTCAGTGCCCTGCTGGCGCTGTTCGTCGTCGATTGGCTCGCGGGCAACCTGTTGCACCTCGCACTCGGAGCGCTGTTCCTGTGGCTGCTGGGCAACCTGATCTGGTATCGGAAGGCACTGGGGCGCTAAGTCCGGCGCCACGCGGCAGGGCCCTGGCTGGGCGCCGGACTGCCCGCGTGGCACGGGGCGCGGCGGCGTGCCTGGTCGCCAGCCTGGGCCATGGGGCATGGCGGTGTGCCTGGCTTCCCAGTCTGGGCCATGGGGCATGGCGGTGGGCGTGCCTCGTCTGCGTGCGCGCAGGACGGTAGACTATCGCCCCAGTGCCTCCCTTTGATGGCGTTGAGGAGTGTTGGGTGACCTTACAAGAAGCAGTGGCCGCGTTGATCGAGCGGCAGAATCTGGAACCCGCGGCGATGACCGCGGTGATGCGGGCGGTAATGACCGGACAGGCCACGCCGGCCCAGATCGGAGGCCTGTTGATCGCGTTGCGCATGAAGGGCGAGACGGCCGAAGAGATCGTCGCCGCGGCTCGGGTGATGCGGGAGTTGGCGACCCGGGTCGAGGTGACCACCGAGGGTCTGGTCGACACCTGCGGCACCGGCGGCGACGCTTCCGGGACCTTCAACATCTCCACCGCCTCGGCCCTGGTCGCGGCCGCGGCCGGGGCCCGGGTCGCCAAGCACGGCAACCGGTCGGTCTCCTCGCGTTCGGGCAGCGCGGACGTGCTGGAGGCGCTCGGCGTGCATCTGGGCATCGCCCCGGAGGGGGTCGCCACGTGCATCGAGCGGCTCGGCGTGGGCTTCTTGTTCGCCCCGGCCCATCACGGTGCGATGCGCCATGCCATCGGCCCGCGGCGCGAACTCGGCGTGCGTACCCTTTTCAACGTGCTGGGGCCACTAACCAATCCGGCCGGCGCTCCGAACCAGGTGCTCGGGGTCTTCGCGCGCGCCTGGGTGCGCCCGCTGGCCGAGGCCTTGCAGCAGCTCGGTAGCCGCCATGTGCTGGTGGTGCACGGGGAGGACGGTCTGGACGAAATCAGCATTGCCGCCCCGACCCAGGTGGCCGAATACCGAGACGGCGCCATGCGCGAATACACTCTGACGCCGGAGGACCTGGGCCTGAAGCGGGCCTCGCTGGAGGGCATCCGGGTCGATGGCGTGGAGGCCTCGGCCGCGATGATCTGCGCAGTGCTCGCTGCCGAGCCGGGCCCCGCGCGCGATATCGTGTTGCTGAACGCCGGCGCCGCGTTGTATGTCGGTGGGCGGGCCGCAACGCATGCCGATGGCGTGCACCTGGCCGCCCAGGCGATCGACAGCGGTGCGGCCGGGGAGCGCCTGGGGCAACTGGTGGCGCTCACGCGGGAACTGCCGGCGTGGGCCCCATGAACGCGACCCCACAGGCAGTTCCGGACATCCTGCAACGGATCCTGGCCCGCAAGCGGCAGGAGATCGAGGCGCGCATGCAGGCGGTGTCCCTGGCGGACTTGACGTCGCACGTGGCGGCGGCCGATCCGCCGCGGGGGTTCCGGGCGGCCCTGCACCGCAAGATCGCCCAGGGGGACCCAGCGGTGATCGCCGAGATCAAGAAGGCGAGCCCGAGCCGCGGCGTGCTGCGCGCGGACTTCAATCCGGCGGGAATTGCCCAAACCTATGCCCGCCACGGTGCGGCCTGTTTGTCGGTGCTGACCGATGTCGACTTCTTCCAGGGGGCCGATGCCGACCTGCAGGCAGCCCGAGCGGCCTGTGCGTTGCCCGCCCTGCGCAAGGACTTCGTGATCGATCCCTATCAGATCCACGAGGCGCGGGCCCTGGGCGCCGACTGCATCCTGCTGATCGCCGCCGCGCTCGACGATGCCGGGCTCGGCGAACTGCACGCGCTGGCGCGTACGCTGGGCATGGATGTGCTGGTCGAGGTGCACGATCGCGCGGAACTGGATCGGGCGCTGGCGCTGAAGGCTGACCTGATCGGCATCAACAACCGCGACCTGCGCAGCTTCGAGACCCGCCTGGAAACCTCCCTGGCACTGTATCCGGCGGTGCCCGAGGGGGTGTTGCTGGTAACCGAAAGCGGCATCCATACCGCCGACGACGTCGCCCGGATGCGCGCCGCCGGCATCCAGGCCTTCCTGGTCGGCGAGGCCTTCATGCGTGCCGAGGACCCGGGAACGGCCCTGCAGACCCTGTTCGGTTCGGTCGGCTAGTTCGCCGACCCGACCGATACCCGACCCGAACGCCGGGCATCGGCGGGGCTGACGTTGGGTGGGCGCAGCGCAGCGGGTCCGCAGGCCCTGGCACCTACCGGGTGCCGAAGACGATAATGGTCTTGCCGTGGGCGCTGATCAGGCCGCGGCTTTCCAGGTCCTTCAGCACGCGACCGGCCATCTCCCGCGAGCAGCCGACCAGCTTGGCGATTTCCTGGCGGGTGATGTGCAACTGCATGCCGGCGGGATGGGTGATCGCATCCGGTTGATGGGCGAGTTCGATCAGCGTGCGCGCAATGCGACCGGCGACGTCGACGAAGACCAGGTTCACCACCTTTCTCGAGGTCTTGCGCAGGCGCTCGGTGATCTGGCCGGTTAGCATGATCAGGATCTCCGGGTCGCGGCGGATCAGACTCTGGAACCGCTCGTAGGGGATCTCCGCGGTTTCGGTGTCTTCCCGGGCGCTGACGGTGGCACCGGAGACCTCCTTCTGAAACAGGCCGAGTTCGCCAAAGCCGAAGAACTGCCCGCTGTTCAGGTAGTCCAGGATCATTTCCTGGCCGTCGTCGCGGATGGTCACGCGCACCGAGCCGCGCACCAGGTAATGCAGCGACTCCGGGGTGCTGCCGGCCTCGATGATCACGCTATGCTTGCGAAAGCTGCGCCCACGACAGTGCGGAAGCAAGCGCTCCAGGGCCGGATGGGGTTGGTGTAGCTCGGGAAGCAATCGGCTCATATGATACCGTTCCTTTGTCGCTACACGGCCAGTCTAGCAGAAGCGCCGGGCAGAAAAAGCCCCGGAAATCCCCCTGCGATGCGCCCCGCTGCGATGGCGGCGGGGCGCCAGATGTGGCCGATCATTGGAGGGTTTCGAGGAGGTGTTGAAGTCATGCAGGTACGGGTGAAATGGATGGACGGCATGGCCTTTGTCGGTGAAACCGGGACGGGGCACGCGGTGGTGATGGACGGCGCGCCCGAATTTGGCGGGCGCAACCTCGGCCCGCGGCCGATGGAGATGCTGCTGCTCGGGCTCGGTGGCTGCACCAGCTTCGATGTGATCGCGATCCTGAAGAAGGCGCGCCAGCCGGTCCTGGACTGCGAGGTGGTCGTGGAGGCCCGGCGTTCGGACACAGTGCCCAAGGTCTTCACCGAAATCGACGTGCACTTTCGGGTCTATGGCCAGGGTCTGTCGGAGAAACAGGTGGCTCGTGCGGTCGAGTTGTCCGCCACCCGCTACTGTTCGGCGTCGATCATGCTGGGGGCCTCGGCGAAGCTTTCACACGACTTTCAGATCATCGAAGGACCGGCGCCGCGGCAAGCGCATCCTCGGCCTGAAGGCAGTGAATCGTTGACACCCTGAACCAGGGGTCTAGAATTCCCCGCTCTTTGGTTGGGGCTGGAGGAAACGGCCATGCTGGCTCGCCACGACAAACGCATCAAGCTCCACGGGTTCAATAACCTGACCAAGAGCCTGAGCTTCAATATCTACGACATCTGCTATGCGGGCGGGGATCGGCATCGCGACGAGTACCTGGTGTACATCGACGAGGCCTACAACGCCGCGCGCCTGACCCAGATTCTGACCGACGTGGCCGACCTGATCGGGGCTAACGTTCTCGATATCTCGCGTCAGGACTACGACCCGCAGGGGGCCTCGGTGACCATGCTGATCTCCGAGGAGCCGGTGGCCACCGAGAAAATCGGCTTCACCGAAGGGCCCGGTCCGTTGCCCGACACGGTGGTCGCGCACCTGGACAAGAGCCACATCACCGTCCACACCTACCCCGAGGCGCACCCCGAAGGCGGCATCGCGACCTTCCGAGCGGATATCGATGTGTCCACCTGCGGGCGCATCTCGCCCCTGCGGGCCCTGAACTACCTGATCCACAGCTTCGAGTCCGACATTGTGATAATGGACTACCGGGTGCGCGGCTTCACGCGCGACATCCGCGGCAAGAAGCACTTCATCGACCACAAGATCAACTCCATCCAGGACTTCCTGTCGCGCGACACCCAGGACAAGTACCAGATGGTGGATGTGAACGTGTACCAGGAATATCTGTTCCACACCAAGATGGTGTTGAAGGATTTCGACCTGGACACCTACATGTTCGGGTTGGGCAAGGAGGATTACTCGGCCAAGGAGGCCTCGCGGATCGCGAAGCTGTTGAAACGCGAGATGATGGAGATCTTCTACGGCAAGAACATGACCGGGAACCTGTAGGCGCGATCCCGTGCACGCGCCGGATGCGGTGGGCGCTACCCGGCGGGTCCGCGCCCGGGTAGCGCCCGTTGCCGAATCACTCCATCACCGGGTCGATCCTGCCTGGATCTTACACCCAGTAGGCGGTTCGGGTCATCAGGCCGGCCACGGCCGGCATCAGCAGGCGGCGGACCGGCCACGGCAGCGGGCGGCCTCCGAGTTCCAGGGCCGCCGCCCCATGCTCGCCCTCGTCGAGCTTCATCTGTAGCAGGATCGCTGCCGACACGGTGTCGTCGGGAGGCACCTGTCGCAAGTGGTGGTCCAGATGCCGTTCCACCTGGCGCTCGGTTTCGTCCACGAAGCCCAGGCTGTAGGCATCGCCAGCGAGCCCGGCAGCCGCTCCCAGGCTCAGAGAGCCGAGGTACCACAGGGGGTTGAGCAGGCTGGTGTGGGTGCCCAACTGTTCGGCCCGCGCCGCGCACCAGTGCAGATGATCGCCTTCCTCGCGCGCCGACCGGTCCAGCCGCTCGCGCACCTCGGGCCGGCGCGACGTGAGCATCTGGCCCTGATACAGCCCCTGTGCAGCCACCTCCCCGGCATGGTTCACGCGCATCAGGCGGCCGACGAGTTCGCGCTCGGCGTCGTCCAGCAGGGGCTCCGGGAGGTCTTGCCCGGGTGCTGGGCGGCCGGTCGATCGGGCCTGGCCGGCGATGACCTTGACGAAGGCATCGGCCTGGCTGATTACTTCATCGAGCAGGGAGAGGTTGCGCATCACCCGATGCTAGGCCAGTTGCCGGGTCGGCTCAAGTGCGGGAAGTGGGGGTGGGAGTGAGCGGGGAGGGTCGCCGGCGGCACCGTGGGCGGCGGGGCGCGCACGTCAGGCTTGTCGTCCCAGGCGTTCGCGCAGGAAGGCGGCGGGGGAGAGGATGCGTGGGGCCTTGTCGGTGGCTGGTCCCAGTGCGCGCAGATGTACGCTGCAGCCGACGTTCGGGCTGATGATGATGGCCGCGTCGGTGGCCTGTAGCGCCGCCAGGCTCTCATGCCCGAGGGAATCGGCCATCGCCGGTTGGGTGAGCATCGCGGTGCCGGCCGCACCGCAGCAGTTGTGCGGCGGCGTCACGGCCGTGACCTCGACCCCCGGCAGGCGTTCCAGCACGGCCTGGAGGCCCGTCGTCTCGCGGGTGACGTTACGCAGCGTGCAGGGGAGGTGCAGCGCCACCTGTACCGGATCCCGCCGCCAGGGCAGGCCTGTGAGCGCGGGTCCGGCCAGAACGTCGCTCAGGAAGCCGGTGAGGCTGGTCACGCGCCCGCACCAGGCCGCCTCTGGCCCACCCGCATCCAATTCGTCCCGCAGGTGCGCCTCACAGCCGCTGTCCAGGACCACGATGGGGGCGTCGGTGGCTCCGAAGGCCTGTGCGTTGCGGGCCTGCAGCGCGGCCGCGGCGTGCAAACGTCCCAGGTGCTGGTCCAGGGCCCCACAGCAGACCTGATCCTGCGCCAGACCGACCTTCAGCCCGAGCGCCTCCAGCAGTTCCCTTGCGGCCACCGCATCCGGGCCGGTGAAGAAGGCGTCCATGCACCCGGTGAACAGCCAGACGTCGGCTTGTGCCGGTGGCGCGGTCCTGGTCCCGGTTCCGATGTCCGGGGAGGCTCGCGGCGGGATCTGCGCCGGCATCGGTACCACAGGTGGCATGGGCACCAGCGACGGGCCGACGTGCCGGAGCGCGCGCCCCAACCGGGTGGAGGCGGGCAGCAGACGCTGCAGACCGACGCGATAGGCCCCGCGGGCGCCCCAGGCTGCCAGGCGGCGCAGGCCCTGGCGGCGCAGCACCAGCCGCCGCCACGGGGCCAGGGCCCATTCCAGGATGCCGTGCCCGCTGCGGGCCGGGTGGTCCTGCAGGATCTTCCGGCTGCGATCCATCAACGCGCCGAAGGGCACCCGGGCCGGACAGACGGCCTCGCAGGACCGACAGCTCAGGCAGCCCTCGAGATGCGCGCGCAGGCGCGGGTTGCCAGGCTCCAGCTGGCCCTGGGCCAGCCCCAGCATCAGGGTGATGCGCCCGCGCGGCGAGTCGCCCTCCATCCGCTGCACGTGATAGGTCGGGCAATGCGGCAGGCACAGGCCGCACAGCACGCAACGATCCGCGTCGGCGAGGGCCTGCGCGAAGCCGGCGGCGTGCCGCGAAGGCGCGCTGCCGGCGGCGGGGGATGCGGATTGATGGGTGGGTGTGGGCATGGACCGGATGGGGTGGATCGGAGCCCCCAGCATACTCGGAATGCGCCCCGGTCCCTGCATGTCTCGGTCGTTGATGGGGTGGAAACGGTTTCCCCACGCGAATTCCCGTTGCCTGTGCCGCCCATGGCCGTAAGGCTATGATGGGAACGATTGCATGGAGGTCCTATGGCGTATTTCGAGCGACACATCTTTTTTTGCACCAATGTCCGCGAAGACGGCAACTGCTGCGAGGACCATGGCGCCAGCGAGATGCGCGCCTACGCGAAGGCGCGGGCGAAGGCGATGGGCATTCATGGCCCGGGCCAGGTTCGGGTCAATACTGCCGGTTGCCTGGATCGCTGCAACGAGGGTCCGGTGGCCGTAGTCTATCCGGAGGGCGTCTGGTACACCTACCAGGACGAACGCGACATCGACGAGATTCTGGAAGAACATCTGCGCGACGGGCGCGTGGTCGAGCGCCTGCAGATCTAGGCAGCGCATCGCGTCGGCCCAGCAAGGTTGGGCCAGCAAGCCCATGCGTGTGGATGCTGCAGCCAGGGCGAAGCGGACCGCCCGGCTGCCGCTGCGGGCGCAGGGGGCGGGTGTCCGGGAGCGATTCGGCTTGACATTGTCGCCCCGGGAATCGAGAATTCGCAGCCCGTATGGCTACGTAGCTCAGCTGGTTAGAGCACATCACTCATAATGATGGGGTCCCCTGTTCGAATCAGGGCGTAGCCACCATGACTTCGAGGGGCTGCAACTGCAGCCCCTTTTTATTTTTGGACCCTGTGCACCGGTTCCGTTTTGGGGCACCTGCCGCCGTGCAGCCACCGATACACCCCTTGATCCATCGCACCGACTGAAGCGAAACTGGGGCTGGCAGCCCTCGGAGATCGTCCATGTGCGGCCGTTTCGCCCTCCACACCCCGCGCAGCCGCATCGCGGCGCGCTACTTCGACCTCGCGTTGCCGGTCGACGACGGGCACGCCCGTTATAACGTGACCCCGGGCACGCCGATCACCAGCGTTCTCGCCACACCTGAGGCACCGGTGTCCGTCGGTTTTTCGCACTGGGGCTTTCGTCCTCACTGGGCGAAGGAAGACGCCCCGAAGCCGATCAACATCCGCGCGGAGAAGGCCGCGACCAGCCCGTACTTTCGTTCCGCGTTTGCCCATCGCCGCTGCCTGATTCCGGCCGACGGGTGGTACGAGTGGCGTCGGAGCGCCTCCGGCAAGCAACCCTACTACCTCACGTTGAAGGCGCCGGACGCCGACGAGGTGATCTTCCTCGCAGGCCTCTGGGAACCGGCGGGGGAAGGGGCGGGTACCTGTTGTGCCATCCTGACCGAACCGGTCTCGCCGGCCTTCGCCTTCATTCACGATCGCCAGCCGGTGGCGCTCGATCCCGAGTGCCGGTGGCAGTGGCTGGATCCGGAGCTCTCGGACCGGCAGACGCTGCGTAAAGTCGCCCGGCGGCTGGACCCCAATCGGCTGATCGCGGTTCCGGTCTCGAGTCGGGTCAACCGCCCGGAAAACGACGATGCGACGTTACTGGAGCCGATCGGCGATGCCGGGGCCGGAGCGCCAGAATCGTGCCCATGACCGTCGCGCGCTTCGGTGCCCCAGCGGGCGTTCGGCCGTGTTTTTTCCTCCACCGGTGATCCACGAGGGGACAAATCATGGAGCAGCGTGGGGAGAATCTGAAAAGCGAGTACAAGAAGTTTTGATTCCAGAACACCCCGCAAACGATGGGTAAAGTCCTGGGTGTGATGCTGGCGAGTTCGCAGGGTATGGTGTCCTTGGTGCCGAAGCCTTGTGGCACTTACTGGGAGCTGATCCAGTTCTCTGATCGATGGATCCGGGGGCCGGCCCCACCGCCACCCCAGGAGGCAGAACCGCGATCGCCCGCACCGGGGTCGGTCGCTACGCACTCGTGGCCGTCTCGTCGGCAGGTGGCGGTGCAAACGGGGAATACTATGATGAGCCTGATCTCGGGACTGCTCCGTTTTTTTTCCGAAGCACTTGTCATCCGACAAGAACGTTACCGTGATTACGCCCGGGAGTCGCGCTGTTATGATGGTTATAGTAATAAAGAGTTGCTGGACGGGCTGACTGCCTCGTGTTTTGTGAAGCTGGGCGATATCAGGAAGATCTACAAGTCGGTGAGTGGGCGGGATGTCTACCGTTTGTCTTCCTGCGATTATGATGAATTTGTGATGCCGTTTTTCGATTCGGTGATACTCCGGATTCGCCGAGGGGAAATGGAGTGCCGAATGCTTCCGGATGAAACGCTGTCGTGCGATGCGCGCGTGAAGGTCGGGGATCTCTCTGCACTGCTTGCGGGATCCGGCTTTCCTGATGGAAAAACGGACGGGCGCCCGGCAACCGCGTTGATCGCTGTTCCTGTTGATCCCGATTTCGGCGAAACGCTGGTGGACCAGGTTCGCCGGAAAATCTACGAAGCAGCGCCTTTGCGCACACCTTCGGTTGAAGTGAAATACGAAAAGGTTTCGGCCGATCATGTGCTTGATGTTTTCAGGCCTTTGATCCTGTCGATCGGGATGGCCGCCGTCTGGAAGGCGCAGAACCCGATCATCGAAAGCGCGGCCATGCCCACCTATCAGGAAACGGCGCTCCAGCGCACGGTGCTGGAGCGTACGCGCCGCGAGAGCCGCAGTGCGCGCGTGTATCGCGGGATCCGGATGAAGTAGCGGGGGGTCGATACCGAATCGCGCGGCCCGTAGCTTCGGTCGTAGCGCCCGCAGTACGGAGCCGGGCGCTTACTCGTTTCGATCCCGTACCAACGCTGGCGGTGTAGCGCGCGAGGATACGCTGAGCGCGGTCACCGTGACGAGGATCAGGCCCATCCCGAGAATCTGAATGAACCCCAGGCTTTCATGCAGGATCACGACGCCGAACAGCGTCGCGGTAACCGGTTCGACCATCGCCACGATCGAGGCCACGGCCGGGGCGGTAGATCTGAGCCCGTTGACATAGAGCGCGAACGACAAGCCCGCTCCGAAGACGCCAAGCGCCGCGAACAGCGGCCAGTCCGGTGTGCTCAGTACCGCAACCATCTGCGCGTTATCCCCCGGCAACGCCAGGAGGATCACGAGCACCCCGAAGGCAATCGAGAGCACCGCCTGCGGACTGCCGTGTGCACCGGCGTATTTGAAGCCGAAGATGAATACCGCGTAGGACAGGCCGGCCAACAGGCCCGCGCCGGCACCCATGAGCGTAACGCTGCCCGCGCCGGTATCGTAGATCTGGGTGAGCAGCACGATGCCGACCATCACCACCGCGATCGCCACCAGCTTGAGCGCGGTGGGGGTTTCCAGCTTCAGCGCGAAGGAAACGAGGTAGACAAACACCGGCGCGCAGTACATCAGCGTGGCCGCCACCGCAACACTTCCGTGCGCGATGCTGACGAAATAGAATGCGAAATTGCCCGCCACACCCAGGCCGGCCACGGCCGACCAGAACCACAGCCGACCACTCCCAAGCCCGCTGCCCTGCGGCCGCAACGCAAGCCAGGCGAGCACGAACACGAGCCCGATGGCACCCCGGTAGAACGAGACCACGAAGGCGTCCCAGCCGTCGGCCATCAGAATGCCGCCGATTCCTCCCGACATGCCCCAGAAGAGGGCCGCAAGCATCACGAAACCCACACCCAAACCCATCGATGGATTCCTTTTTTTGTGTCGAATGGACAGCAATGCGTGACGTGCAAAGTCCCGAGCTGCCTCTTGTGGAGAATTCTCCGCTAGCGGCGGAGACCGTCCCTTCACCATCGGTGCCCGTACACGACCCTGGCCGGCCAGTCAGCGAAGACTGCGGGATCGATCGGCGCCCGCGAATGGATCGGGCCGGCCGGGAGGCCGCAGGGTGGCTTGACCGCGCCCGAAAAACAAGCGACCGTTTGCCCCTCACGATGGATTGGCCGGTACGAGGCTGGTCCCCGAACGTTGGGGCCCGAGCGATGGGGCCCGAGAACCCGGTCCCGCTGGGCACCCTGTCCTGTCGACCCTTTTGTATCCTGGTAACCATTGATGAAGCGTTACGGTATCCGCGTGTCCTTGCCGGAAGGCAACACCTTCCATGCGCCGCACCTCCTAGGGCCGGAGTGGGTGTCCTACCGCTGGTTTGCCACCGAGGCCGAGCGTGAGCAGGCCTGGGCCGACATGACCCGGGGGTTTCGTAATTACCGCAAGGGCGATCGGCTCCCTCAGGTGCTGGAGCGGGTCGAACGCGACGCCTGAGGCAGTGTTTTCTGCGCCTGGGACTTCCGGGCCTGGGACTTCCGGGCCTGGGTCTCCTGAGGCGGGGTGGCCTGCTCGTCCTCGAGCAGATCCATCGACTCCATCAGATAACACAGGCAATCCTGGGCGATCACCCGGGTGTTCAGCGTAAGCATGGACGGCATCATCGCACGGCGCAGGCGGATCTCCCGGCCATCGACCTCGAGGTACTGTCCGGTGACCGTGCTGCCATCCGGCGCCACCGCGAACAGGGCATCCATGTCGCCGGCGCCCTGACGCACCAGGCGCGTGCCGGCCGGCAGCAACTGGAAGTTCAGGCGGTCGAGATCCGGCTCCAGGACCACATCGGCACCGGCCTCGAGCCCCACCTGCAGGCCCGGGCGCACGCGCAGCTGGGCGACCGTGTGGAAGACGTCGATGGATCGGTGATCCGGCGGCCGCTTGGGGAAGTGATCCAGGTGCAGCACCGCGTCGAGAAATTCCGTCGCATGGTCGATGCCGACCGTGTTGCCCGGGTGGCCGCACTCCAGCGTCACGGCCGGCGCCAGGGTGGCCAGCGCCATCGAGGCGACCCCGCGCGGCCGGGTGAAGTAGACCACGGTGCGTCCGAACAGGCTGGCCAGGTTCAGAAAGGGGGTGTCGAGGTGGTTCACACAGGCGTAATGCGGATTGCGTCCGGTGGTGTTATGCAGGTCGATGCCGGCAAACAGGCCGTCGGCGCGCAGCTGTTCGAGGATCCCGGCGAACATCAGCGATTCCGGAGACCCGAGCTGTTCAGTACCCGGCCAGATCCGGTTGAAGTCCGGTTGGTCGTCCAGGTGCCGTTGCCCGATCGCGGCCGCGCGGACGTTGCCGACCACCAGCGTCAGCGCGCGCGGCAGCGGGCGCTCGGTATAGCGCCGCAGCAGCTGCTGGGTCGCCTGCAGCCCGACGGGCTCGTTGCCGTGCAGCATCAGCACCACCGCCACCGCCGGTTGGCGCAGGCCCGCAAGGCGGATCAGGGCGGGCCGGGGCAGGATCTGGTGCAGGGTGTCCGGCGTCGCGGTCAGAAAGCCTTCCGGCAGTCCGGTGTAGGTGTCGAAGGCGGCCGGCTCCATTACAGGCTCCACAGGTGGACCGGCCGAGCGGTGGTCTGCCAGGCGCGATAGGCCTGGGTCAGTGCCGCCATGTCGTGCCCATGGTGGTCGACCCAACGCTGCTGCCAGAGGCTGCCGGTCTGCCTCAGCTGAACCCGGGCCGCAACGATCCCGAGCAGGTAGTCGCGTTCCTCGGCGTCGATGCCCAGCCGGTCCAGCCCCTCGGCGGCACAGGGCAGCAGGCGGTGCTGGATCAGGCTGCCGGCCGGCTGCACGGCCTCGTCGCCCCAATACAGGCGGCTCTTCAGGCCATAGCGGGCCGCCGCGTAGAAATTGTCGCGGGCGCTGGCAAAGGGCAGGGGGCCGGCCCCGTTGCCGGGGCTCGCGACCAGGTATTCGACCAGGCCGAGCAGGAAGGCGGCATTCGCCAGCATGTCCGGGATCGTCGGCCCGGCCGGCAGGCTGCGGTGTTCGATGCGCAGGGTCAGGCCGCCGTCGGCGTCCACGCCGACGATGGGCCGCACCCAGCGCCAGATCGTCCCGTTGTGCAGGCGCAGATGCGGTAGCGAGGGGTCATTCTCGGACAGTTGGCTCGGCAGCAGGATCGGAAAATGCTCGAGGTTTTCGGTGAAGATCTCGGCGATGCTCTCGCGCAAGTAGCCGCTACCGAAAGTCACGCGGCGGATCGGTCCCCGGTCCGAATGGCCGAAGCCGCCGACCTCGACCGCCTGTTCGAACAGCGGAATCCGGGTTTCCTCCCAAAGCCGGCGCCCAAACACAAAGGGGGTATTGCCGCTGGCGGCGAGCACCGGCCCTGAGGCCGCGAGCATCGCGTTGTAGACCCGATGCGCCAGCGCCGGCGTGGTCTCGACATGGATCTGGAACGAGGTGGCGGCCGCCTCCAGCATCACGCCACTGTGTTCGTGGCGCAGGTGCTCCCGGCCCTCGATGTCGAGTTGCAGCGGGCGTTGCGCGCGGCGCTCCAGCACCGCCGTGTTCAGCGCCCGAAAGCGCGCGCGCGGGGACATGTTGTGCAGGTCGAGGTGTTCGGGCGACAAGGTCGGCAACGAGCCCGCCAGCAGCACGCGGCCGCCCAGCTGCTCGGCCGCGTGCTGGGCCGTGCGCAGGGTCGCCGAGAGTTCCTCCATGATCTGGCAAAAGCATTCCGGGCCGGTCTGAAAGACGCTGGAATTCAGCTCCACATTGAAGCGCGCGAGCTCCAGGGTGGCCAGTGGGCCGTCGAACAGCGCCAGGAAGGCCTCGTTTTCGGCCAGCGGCGCACCGGCCTCGTCGATCAGCCAGGCCTCGATCTCGAAGCCCAGGCGTGGCGGTGGCGCCGGTGTGTCGGTCTCCTGGTCCAGCCAGTCGCGCAGGATCTGCGTCTCCCGGGTGAGGTTCCCGGCAAAGCGCGTCACGTCTTCGGGCTCGAAGCGATCCTTGCTGATGTCTTCGCCCATGGTTTCAGTCCTCGTCCCGGTCGTCGGTGTCGGTGTACAGGGCTTCCAGCAGATCGCCCCAGCGCTGTTCGTGCGTCTCGATGAAGACCAGCAGGCGCTGGCGAAACGCCAGGTAGTCGCTCTCGAAGCGCGGGAAGTCCTGGCCCTCGGTGAGCAGCTTGGCGGCCCGGTCCACCTGCTGCAGACTGCTGCGCAGGTTCAGGCTGGCCGCCATCGCGCCCTTGACGCGTTCGCGCTCGTGCGGAATCCAGCGCCGATCCGAAACCACCGAGCGCAGGTTCTCCCCGAGTTCGAGAATTCGCTTGCGCAATTTCGGCACGGCGCCAATGGTGCCGCTCTTCAGGTCGTTCCAGACCACCGCCACCATCAGGTCGGCCCAGGCGCTGCGCAGGTGGGCGACGGTTTGCGGGTCGAAGGCGAAGGCGTGTTCGAGGTGTTCCGGGTCGAAGGGCATGGTGATTCCGCAGTCGATGGGCCAATGTGCTGGAATAGGTGCTGGATGACTAGCGTCTTACGGTTTACGAGAACAAGCAAGATCGCTTTTGCGATCCGGCGTGGAGAATGACATGGCGACCTGGCTCGCACAGCGGCGGTTACGGCAACAAGTGTGCGACATGCGCGCGCAACTCTATCGAACCGCATTTGCCTGGTGCCACGATGCGGCGCTGGCCGACGATCTGGTGCAGGAGGCGATCATCAAGGCGCTGACCCGCCTGAAGACGCTCCAGGACGAGGCGGCCTTGAAGGCCTGGGTCTTTCGCATCATGACCAATTGCTACCGGGATTGGGGCCGCCGTCAGAAGGACACGGTGGACGTGGACACCATGGAGCTGGCCTGCGAGGACTGCCCCGAGGCGCAGACCGAACGCTCCCGGGTGGTCCACGACGTGCGTTGCGCGATGGCGCAGCTCAGTGACGATCATCGCCAGGTCGTCGCGCTGGTGGATCTCGAGGGCTTTGCCTATGCCGAGGTCTCCGAGGTGCTCGAGGTCCCGATCGGCACGGTGATGAGCCGCCTGAGCCGGGCGCGGACGCAACTGCGCAAACTGCTGCTCGAGCAGGCTGCCGCCACCTCGCCGACCTTGCGACTGGTGCGCAACCGTCATGACTGACCGTCGCCCCAGCGAGGAGATCCTGAACGCGTTCGTCGATGGAGAGTTTTCGCCCGAAGATCGTCTGCTGACCCTGAAGTCCATCGCCGGAGACGAGCAGCTCAGTCACGAGGTCTGCGATCTCTACCAACTCAAGGAACTGGTGGGCATGGCCTACCGCCACGATGTCGTGCCGCCTTCGCTGCGCGGCCCGGTACGTGCCGAAGGCGGACGCAGCGGCTGGTGGAAGGGCATCGCCGCGGGCGTGGTCGCGGTCGCTCTTGTCGCGGTGGCGGCGCTCGAGATGAGCACGGAGCAACGCGTCGGTTGGCAGGACATCGCCGACACGACACCGACGGATGCGGGACCCCTGATGACCCCGGACGGTGTCAAGGATGCCCGGCAAGTGCTGCTGCACGTGACGGACGTGGATGCGGCCGAGGCCAAGATCCTGCTCGACGACATCGAATTCATGTTCGAGACCGCCTGGCTGCACGGGCAGGAGCTCCAGGTGCAAATGGTGGTGCACGGCACCGCGATGGATCTGGTCCGCGCCGATCTCTCGCCCTTTCCGAATCGCATCCGGGATCTGGTGCATACCTATTCCGGTCTGACGGTCACGGCCTGCGGTCAATCCCGAGCCCGCCATGAGCGTGCCGAAGGCCGTACGATCGAATTCCTGCCCTGGGTGAAGGAGGTCGAATCCGGCGTGCGCGAGGCCGCACAAAAACAGGGCGAAGGCTGGACGTATATTCGCGTATGAACGCGGTAGCACGTGCCCGAGCGTCGGGACGGTGGCGCGGTGGGCTTCGAGGCCACCGCCGGCCCGGACCGTGGCCTCTGTCGACACACGCCCGGGGAATCGGGTTGCCCCTGGTGTTGCTGCTGATGCTGCTGATCGGCCCGCAGGCCGTAGGGGCTGCCGAGGGTCCGTTCCGTGTCGTCTATCACGTGAACCAGGGCGATGCCGCCGACCACCTCCGGACCCTGCGTTATGTGCAGGATCATATCGATGCGGTCGGTGCCGAGCGGATGGACATCAAGATCGTGCTGCACGGTCGGGGCTTGAACTTGTTGGCGGGCGCGCTGGAGAATCCCGAGGTCCGGGCCAGTGTCGATATCCTGAAATTGCAGGACGTGGGCTTTCAGGTCTGCGGCAACAGTCTGCGCGCGCGGGGTCTGACGCTCGAGCAGTTGTACGACACCACCGCTGCGGATCGGGTCGACAGCGGCGTGGGGCAGATCGCCTGGCTGCAGCGTGTGGGGTACAGCTACATCAAGCCCTGATCGAGGGCCTGCAGGCGCTCCGGCGTGCCGATGTCGATCCAGGTGCCGCGGTAGTGTTCGCCGCGTATGCGTCCGGCGGCAATCGCGTCGCACAACACCGGGGCCAGCGCTTGTCGCCCCGGCGGCAGATCGGCAAACAGCGCCGGCCGATACCAGCCGATGCCGCTGAAGGTGTAATGCATGGGACCCGACAAACGGACTGCGTGGTCCTCGAGCGCGAAGTCCCCGGCCGGGTGGTGGTCGGGGTTGTCGACCAGCACCAGGTGCGCCTGGGTTGCCGCGGGCAGGTCGGGGCGCTCGAGCGGGTGATCGCACCAGACGTCGCCGTTTACCACCAGGAAGGGGTCCGCACCCAGCATCGTCAGTGCCTGGCGAATTCCGCCAGCGGTCTCGAGCGCCCCCGGCGGTTCGCGAGAATAGCGGATGCTCACGCCCAGCCGCGTTCCATCGCCGAGCCGGGTCGCGATCTGCTCGCCGTGATGCCCGAGGTTGATCACCAGATCCCCATAGCCCGCCGCCCGCAGGCGGTGGATGCTGTGTTCGATCAGCGGGATGCCGCCGACCATCAGCAAGGGTTTGGGGGTGTGGTCGGTCAGCGGGCGCATGCGCTCGCCGCGTCCGGCCGCCAGGATCATCGCGCGCATGGCTGCCCGTGGCGATCGAAGTGCGCGTTGAACCAGTCCGAGACCGCGGCGAGTTCCGGGGCCTCCAGACCGCTCGCGAGCAGCCGCCACAGCCGCGGCTGGTGCGCCTGGTACGCGGGTTTGTGATCGCGGCGGGCGAGCCGGGTGAAGATGCCGATGATCTTCACCGTGCGCTGCACGCCAAGGACGCGGTAGTGGTGCAGGAACTCACCGGCGGGCCAGGGGCCCTGCTGCACCCAGTCGTTCAGGATCTCGTGCGTGAGCGCGGGCGTGACGTCGCGGCGGGCGTCCTCGAGCAGGGACACCAGGTCGTAGGCCGGGCTGCCGAGCACGGCGTCCTGAAAATCCAGCAGCCCGCAGCCGCCAAGGCCCGATGGCTCGGGCAGCTGCATCAGGTTGTCGACATGAAAGTCGCGCAGCACCAGGGTCTTCGGCAGCGTGGGAAGGACCTCCAGCGTCGTGGTCCACGCGGTCTCGAAGGCCGCCCGCACCGCTGCCGACGCCGACGCGCCGTGGACCTCGGGCCAGTACCAGTCGATAAACAGCCGAAGCTCCTGGAGCAGGCGTTCGGTGTGGTAGACCGGCAGCGGTGGCTCCGGGGTGGGCCGGTGTCGCGCCCAGCGGGTCTGCAGGGTCTGCAAGGTCTCGGCGGCCAGCCGGTACAGCGGCGCCTCCGGCTCGCCGGCCGCCAGCGCGCGGGTGAAGGTTCGGTCGCCGAAGTCCTCCAGTACCAAGAAACCCTGTTCGCGGTCGGCGGCCAGGATCCGAGGCGGCCGCAGGCCGAGCCCGTGCAGGATTTCGGCCACCTGCAGGAAGGGCGCGGTGTCCTCGTGTTCCGGCGGTGCATCCATGATCACCTGCCAGGTGGTGCCGCGCCGGCTGCGGAAATAGCGCCGGAAGCTGGCATCGCTGCCGAGGGGGCGGACCGGAGAAAACGTCGGGTCGATCGCCTGCAGCCAGCGATTCAGCGCCTGTACCCGGGGATCGGCGGGGCCATCACCGGCGGTCTCGCCCCCGGGCCGGGAGTCGCCTGCCGGCAGTGGCGTGCGGCTCATGACGGGCGGACCACGGTGCGGGTATCGGCGACGCGCTCGATCCGGGTTTCCAGCCGGCCGTCGGGATGCAGGTGCAGCACGCGATAACCGGCCTCCTCGGGATCGAGGGCGAAGTCTTTGGAACCAGGCCGGAATTGCACGCAGGTGGCCGGGCAGCCGAGTAGCCGCAGGCCGCCGTGCGTTTGATCGAAGGTCTGGTGGATATGGCCGAACACGCAGGCGCGCACCCGGGCATGCGGCGTCAGGCGGGCGAGGAACTCCTCGCCGTTGAGCAAGCCGATCGCATCCATCCATTCGCTGCCGATCGCGACGACCGGGTGGTGTACGGCCACCAGCACCCAGTGCGCCGGGTGCCGTGCGATGCTGTCCTCGATCCGCTGCAGTTCCGCGGCCGAGACCCAGCCGGCCGAATGGTCCGGATACGACGAGTCCACGCCAAGGATCAGCCAGGGGCCGATCACCCGCTCGCCATCGAAGCCGTGTCCGGCGTGGGTGAAGACCTGGTGCGCCAGCGTGCGGTCGTCGTGGTTGCCGGCCAGGGCCACCAGCGGGGCCGGGAGCCCCGACAGCTGCCGCACCAGGCGCTGATACGCCGGCGGCTCGGGGACCTCGACGAGGTCCCCGGTGACCAGCACCAGGTCCGCGGTGGGATGCCGCCGTTGCAGCTGCTCGAGTACGGCCGCGAGCTGGGCGTCGCTATCCGGCTGACCCGGACGGATCGGACCCGGCTCCACGCCCAGGTGGGTGTCGGTGATCTGGATCACGGTGATCCCGGTGGTTGCGCTCGCCACGTCGCTCCTCTCGTTGGTGGTTGTCGCCAGCGTCCTGATCGTGCGTTGGCGGATCCTGCGTCGGCTTGCCGTTGCGGCGCGGTCGTTATAGCTTTGCAGGGTAACGCCTTCGATTATACTGATCGAATTGCGAACGAACGCCCACCTCTACCCGCTCCGGTGCGTTGCCGGGGGCGGGTCGCTTGAAAGGACGTTGACATGGATACGACACCGCAGGAGTATCGGCCATCGAACGATGAGCCGTACATGAATCCGCGTCAGCGCGACTATTTCCGGCGCAAACTCGAGGCCTGGCGCGCGGAGCTGATCGCGGAGTCCGAGGAAACCGTGCGGCACCTGCGCAGCGAGAGCTGGCAGGAGCCCGATCCCAACGATCGCGCCAGCCATGAAACCGAGGCGACCCTGGAGCTGCGCACCCGCGATCGTTATCGCAAGCTGATCGGGAAGATCGATTCCGCCATCCGACGCATCGAACTGGGCGAATACGGCTACTGCGAGGAAACCGGCGAGCCGATCGGGCTGGCCCGTCTCGAGGCCCGTCCCATCGCCACCCTCAGCGTCGAAGCCCAGGAGATGCACGAACGCGACGAACACCGCCGTGCCGAATAACCTTTAGCAAACCAGCCCATGTAGGAGGCGAGCCCCCTCGGCGACGCCCTTACGCTGGAAAACCGCTCGCCCAGAGGCTGGCCTCTCCTGCACACGCCAATCAGACGTTGTTTCAGGCAAACAGCTTGCGGCGCAGAAACTCCGGGGTTGCCGCCGCCGCCCGGTGGATCGCGGCGTTGTAGTACTCGGTCGGGAAGGCCAAGGCCTCGGCGTCTTCTTCGCGCTGGAACTCGACGGTCGCATCCTTCGCCGCCAGCGTCGCGGTCCACCAGCCGGAGGGGTAGCTCGCCTGCGGGAAGTGCATCGTCATCGCGTCCAGGAAACCGGCGTTGCGCAGGCTGTCGTGCATCGGCCGGATGATGCTGTCGGTGTGCAGCAAGGGTGATTCGCTTTGTTGCACCAGCAGCCCGCCGCGCCCCAGCGCACGCAGGCAATCCCGATAGAAGGCGGTTGAAAACAGCCCCTCGGCCGGCCCCACCGGATCGGTGGAGTCGATGATGATCACATCGATCGAGCCCGGTTCGGCGTTCTTCACATGGGCGATGCCGTCATCGAACAGCAGCCGCGCGCGCGCATCGTCGTTCGAATCACAGAGTTGCGGAAAGAATTGCTCGGCTAGCCGGGTCACGCGTTCGTCGATGTCCACCTGGGTCACCTGCTGCACGCCCGCGTGCTTGAGCACCTCACGCAGCGTGCCGCAGTCGCCGCCGCCGATGATCAGCACCCGGCGCGGCGCATGATGCGAAAACAGCACCGGATGCGCGATCATCTCGTGGTAGATGAAGTTGTCCCGATCGGTCAGCATCACGCAGCCGTCGATGACCATCAGCTTGCCAAAGCCCACGGTGTCGTAGATCTCGATCTTCTGGAAGGGCGTCTGTTCTTCGTGCAGCTTCGCGGTGATGCGCAGCGAAAAGGCCGTGTCCTGGTGGGGTTCGCTGAACCAGTTTTCATCGAGCGTCATGATCGTGGGGCTCCAAGCCGTAGGCAGTGGGCGCTATGATAACGATCCAACCCCGTTAGCCGATAGCCCCGTACGCTGGGGCCTCCCAAGGACGCCGGATACCCGATGACCACACCGACCTGGAACCTGGACGAGGCCCGTCGCGCCTACAGCATCGAACACTGGAACGGCGGCTTCTTCCAGATCAACGACGCCGGCCACGTGGCGATGCACCGCCCGGACTGGCCGGAGCACCCCGGGGTCGATCTGTTCGAACTCGCCCAGCGGCTGCGCCAGGAACACATCGGGCCGCCGGTGCTGGTGCGCTTCCAGGACGTGCTCGGTTCCCGCGTGCAACGCCTGACCCAGGCCTTTGCCGACGCTGCGGCTGAGCTTGACTACGACGGTGGTTACACCGCGATCTACCCGATCAAGGTGAACCAGCAGCGCTCGGTGGTGCAGCGCATCCTGGCCGAACCGAACACCCGCGTCGGGCTGGAGGCCGGCTCGAAGCCCGAGCTGATGGCGGTGCTCGCCGTGGCCCCGCCCGGTTCGGTGATCGTCTGCAACGGCTACAAGGACCGCGAATACGTGCGTTTGGCCCTGATCGGGCGGCGCCTCGGGCATCGCGTCTACCTGGTGCTGGAGAAGCCCTCGGAGCTCGAGGAGGTGATCCGCCAGTCCACCGACATGGGCATTCCGCCGCTGTTCGGTTTGCGCGTGCGCCTGGCCGCGATCGGCAAGGGCAAGTGGCAGAACACCGGCGGCGAGAAGGCGAAGTTCGGGCTGTCCGCGGCCGATGTGCTGCATCTGCTGGAGCGGCTGCGCGCGCAGGGCTGGCTGGAGCACCTGCAGCTGCTGCACTTTCACATGGGCTCGCAGATCGCGAACATCCGCGATATTCAATCCGGCATGGGCGAGGCGGTGCACTACTTCGCCGCGTTGAACGACGCCGGTGCCAACCTGCAGGTGGTCGACGTCGGCGGCGGTCTGGGGGTCGACTACGAGGGCACGCGCTCGCGCAACGACTGTTCGATGAACTACTCGGTCGAGGAATACGCGCTGAACATCCTGCGCCCGTTGGCGCAGCTGTGCCGCGAACAGCAGCGCCCGATGCCGGAGATCTTCACCGAATCCGGGCGCGCGATGACCGCGCACCATGCGGTGCTGATCACCAACGTGATCGACAGCGAGACCGCCCCCGGTCTGATGGAGCCGCAGCCGCCGCTCGCGGACGAATCCGCGGTGCTGGCGACGATGCGCGCGCTGCTGGACGAGGACCGGCGCCCGGCCTCGGAGATCTACCACGATGCGGCCTATGGCCTGTCCGAGGCCCAGGCGCGCTTCGGCCGCGGCCTGCTGTCGTTGGCGGAGCGGGCCCAGGCCGAGGAGTTGTACTTCACGGTCTGCCAGCGCCTGCTCGCGCGCTCGGTCGAGACGCTGCCCGGGGAGGTGCGCGCGGAACTCGTGGAGAAGCTCGCCGACAAGTACTTCTGCAACTTCTCGGTGTTCCAGTCGATCCCGGATGCCTGGGCGATCGACCAGATCTTCCCGGTGCTGCCGCTGCATCGCCTGAACGAGCAGCCGACGCGGCGGGCGGTCCTGCAGGATCTGACCTGCGATTCCGACGGCCACGTGGACCGGTACGTCGAATCCGACGGCACCAGCAGCACGCTGCCTCTGCATCCCTGGCATCCGGGCGAGGACTACCTGCTCGGCATCTTCCTGGTGGGAGCCTATCAGGAGATCCTCGGCGATCTGCACAACCTGTTCGGCGACACCGATTCGATCAATGTCGAGCTGACCGAGGACGGCGGCTATCGCCTGGTCGAGCCGGAACGCGGCGATACCGTCGACGAACTGCTGCAGTACGTGCACTTCCAGCCCGACACGCTGCGCCGCGCCTACCGCGACAAGATCTACGCGATCGGCCTGCGCGGCGTCGAGGCCGGCGCGCTGCTCGCCGAACTCGAACACGGCCTGACCGGATACACCTACCTGGAGGACTGACGCGCCCGGAGGCGTGACGCGCCCGGAGGAGTGACGCGAAGTTTCAGGGTTCTGAGCAGCGCGCGCGTCAAAAGGGTATAATTCGCGCCCTTTTACCCGCCGAGCCCGACTCGAATGACCGTGAATCTTCGCAACATCGCCATCATCGCCCACGTCGACCATGGCAAGACCACGCTGGTGGACCAGCTCCTGCGCCAGTCCGGCACCCTGGACGCCCGCACCGAGCAGGGCGAGCGCCTGATGGATTCCAACGCCATCGAGAAGGAGCGCGGGATCACCATTCTGGCCAAGAACACGGCCATCCGGTGGCACGACTACCGCATCAACATCGTGGATACCCCCGGGCACGCCGACTTCGGCGGCGAGGTCGAGCGCGTGCTGTCGATGGTCGACTCGGTGCTGCTGCTGGTCGACGCGGTCGACGGGCCGATGCCGCAGACCCGCTTCGTGACCACCAAGGCCTTCGCGATGGGCTTCAAGCCGATCGTCGTGATCAACAAGATCGATCGCCCCGGCGCACGCCCGGACTGGGTCGTCGATCAGGTCTTCGACCTTTTCGATCGCCTGGGTGCGACCGACGAACAGCTCGACTTCCCGATCGTCTACGCCTCGGCGCTGCAGGGCTATGCCGGCCTCGATACCGACGTGCGCGACGGCGACATGAGCTGCCTTTTCCAGACGGTGATCGATCGCGTGCCGCCGCCGGCGATCGACGTCGACGGCCCGTTTCAGATGCAGGTGTCCTCGCTCGATTACAACAGCTTCCAGGGCCTGATCGGCATCGGACGCATCACCCGCGGCCGGATCAAGGGCAACTCGCCGGTCAAGGTGATCGACCGCGAGGGCCGGGTGCGCAACGGGCGCGTGCTGCAATTGATGGGCTTCCACGGCCTGCACCGCGTCGAGGTGCCCGAGGCCTCCGCCGGCGAGATCGTCACCTTCACCGGCATGGACGAGCTCTACATCTCCGACACGCTGTGCGACCCGGCGCATGTCGAGGCCTTGAAGCCGCTGACCGTCGACGAGCCCACGGTCAGCATGACCTTCCAGGTGAACACCTCGCCGTTCGCCGGTCGCGAGGGCAAGTACGTGACCTCGCGCGTGCTGCGCGAGCGCCTGCTCGAGGAACTCAAGCACAACGTCGCGCTGCGGGTCGAAGAGACCGCGGACGCCGACAAGTTCAAGGTCTCCGGGCGCGGCGAACTGCACCTGGGCATCTTGATCGAGAACATGCGCCGCGAGGGCTACGAACTCGGCGTCTCGCGCCCCGAGGTGGTGCTGCGCGAACTCGAAGGCGAGGCCTGCGAACCCTTCGAACGCGTTGCGGTGGACATCGAGGAGATCCACCAGGGCGTGGTGATGGAGGCCATCGGCCTGCGCCGCGGCGAACTCCAGGACATGGTGCCGGACGGCAAGGGCCGGGTGCGGCTCGACTACATCATGCCGTCGCGCGGATTGATCGGCTTTCAGACCGAGTTCCTGACGTCGACCTCCGGCACCGGCATCATTCACCATGTGTTCGAGCACTACGCTCCGTTCAAGACCGGGGCGATCGGCGCACGCAACAACGGCGTGCTGATCGCGAACGGCGCCGGCAAGGCCGCCGGCTACGCGCTGTTCAACCTGCAGGAACGGGGCAAGCTGTTCATCGGCCACGGCGAAGAGGTGTACGAGGGCATGGTGATCGGCATCCACGCCCGCGAGAACGACCTGGTGGTGAACCCGCTGAAGGGCAAGCAGCTGACCAACGTCCGGGCCTCCGGGACCGACGAGAACATCATGCTGACGCCGCCGATCCGGATGACGCTCGAACAGGCGATCGAGTTCATCGACGACGACGAGCTGGTCGAGATCACCCCGAAGAACATCCGGGTCCGCAAGAAGCACCTGATCGAGCACGAGCGCAAGAAGGCCGCCCGCTCGAATCCCTGAGTCCGGTTGCAGCATAGGGGGCTCAAGCGCAGCCCCCGGCGCGGTGCGCCCGTCATGGTCGCGGGCGGGTAGATACGCCCTTTGATTCGGTGCTTCTGCGCGCTATGCTGCGCTTCGCAGGTTGCAAGCCTCACGGATGGAGGCCCGTCATGCGCAAGGAAGCGGGGGTTACCCTGTTGGAACTCTTGGCCACGCTGGCCGTGCTCGCCGTCCTGGTGGGTATCGGCGTGCCGGCCTATGGCAAACTGGTGGCGGACCAGCGCCTGAGTACGGCCACCAACCGTCTGGTCTTCGCTGTTCATCTCACCCGTTCCGAAGCGATTCGGCGCAATGCGCGCGTGACCCTGTGCAACAGCGCCGACGGCGCCTTTTGCGCCGAAGCCGGGGGCTGGGAGCAAGGTTGGATTATCTTCGTCGACCGCGACGGAACCGGCCAGCGCGCCCCGGACGACCCCCTGCTCGCGGTCGAGGAGGCCCCGGCCGGGGTCGTGATCACCGGCAATGCGGCGGTGCAGCGCTACGTGTCCTACATCGGCCTGGGTTCCACCCGTCGCGCCAGCGGCGCCCTGCAGATGGGCACCATCACCCTGTGTGCGGGCAGCGAGGGTCGGCAACTGGTGATCAGCCGCACCGGACGCCCGCGGCTGCAGATCGGCGGTTGCGCATGAGCGGCGCCAGCGTGGCGGCAGGCTCGATCCGAACTCCGACGGCCAGGCACCGCCCGTTGCCGTCCTGCCAGCGGGCCTTCACGCTGATCGAGTTGCTCATCGTGATCCTGATCCTGACGATCCTCGCTGCCATCGCCTGGCCGAGCTTTCAGCAGACGATCCAGACGTCGCGCCGGGCCGATGCCCGCGTGGCCTTGCTCGATGCGGCCCGCGGCCTGGAGCGCTGCCAGACGCGCCACGACCAGTACACCCACGCGACCTGCGGGGTGCCGCAGACGTCGCCGGAGGGGTATTACCGCATCACCGAGGCGCAGCCGCGCACCGCTACCACTTATCGCCTGCGGGCCACGCCGATTGGCGCCCAGATCCACGACGCCGAATCCTGTGCCTGGCTGGAACTCGATCACCGTGGGCAGCGCACCGCCGCCGGCACAGCGGGCCCCTCATGTTGGTGAGCGGACCGATGAGTGGCATCGGAGCGGGCCCGACGTTGGTGACCGGCAGGCCGGCGACCAGCATCGGGAGGCCGCGCGCCTTTGCCCGAGGACCTTCGATCCGACGGCCAACCCGCGCCGGCTTCACATTGATGGAGGTGCTGGTGACGCTGCTGGTGCTGTCCTTCGGGGTCCTGGCCGGTGCGGTCTTGCAGCTGCAGGCGCTGCAGGCGACCCATTCCGCCTACCAGCACAGCCTGGCCAGCGTACTGGCCACCGATGCTGGCGAGCGGCTCTGGGTTGGACTCGCGCAAGGCCAGATCGATACCGACTGGCTGGCGGACTGGCGCGAGCGGCGCCGCTGCGAGACCGTGGATCCGCACGTCTGCCTGCCGGCACTCGAGATCACGATCGAGCCGTTCGGGACCGGGCAGCGCATTACGCTGTCCTGGGCGGAGGCCCGTTTCGCCGATGAGCACGACGGGCGCGCCGAGCGCGACTATCGGCTCGAAGTGCTGCCTGAGCGGGTTCCGTGACGGGCGCCCGCGCTGGGCGGTGGTGGTCGAAGCGCCGCGTGCGTGCCTTCTCGTTGGTGGAATTGCTCGTGGCCATGACCCTGGGCCTACTGCTCACGGCCGCTGCGGCCAGCCTGTTTCTGAGCGTACGGCACCTGTATCAGGAGCAGGAGCGGGTGGCCGCAATGAAGGAGAACCTGCGTTTCGTCACCGACTTCATGACGCGGGACATCCGCGGCGCGGGCCTGGGCGAGGACGGTTCGGTGGATCTGGTGGCGGGCCTGCAGCCGGCGAACCCGAACGCGTGGCTGCAGGAGCGTTTTGTGGTGCGCAAGGCGGGCATGAATTGCCTGGGCGAAACCGGGCCGTGGGTGGTGAGTGTGTACCGAGTGGACCAAGGCCAGTTGTATTGCGGCAACGAGGCCGACCCACCGCAGAATCAGCCCCTGCTCGGCCAGGTCCGCATGATGACGGCGGTGGCCCTGAACGCTGCGGGCGAGCCGGACTGGGAGCGGCCGGTGGCGCTGCGCATCGAACTGCTGCTGGAAAGCCAATCGGGCAACGAAGTCCGGGTGCATGCCATCGAATTCGTGGTGGGCCTGCGCAATGCCATCCTCGACCATTATTACGCACTCTGAGGAGCCGTCATGGTGCGAACAACCGCAAGACGGCACCACGGCGTGGTGCTGGTGATCACCCTGATCCTGCTGCTGGTGGCGAGCCTGGTGGCGATGACCGGAATGCGTCACGCCATCGTCGACGAGCGCATCGCCGGCAATCAGCGGCAGGTTACCGAAACCTTCCTGGCCGCCGAAATCGGATTGCTGCGCGCGGCCGACTGGTGGCAGGGATCGACCGCCGGGGTGCGCCACGAAACGCTGTATTGGGACGATCCCGAGGGGGCGCTCGCTGCGTTGCAGGCCCTGGATCGCAACCCCCGCCCGGGGCTTTTCTGGTCGATCGAGAGCCTGCAGTTCGACGACGAGCTTGTGGTGATCCAGAGTCGGGGGGGCACCACCGTCCCGGGTGCGGTGCGCGCCCTTCGCGTCCAGTATCACCGTGCACCCGCGCTGGCGCTGGATGGGCTCGCCCCGATCAGTCTCGGCGGGCCGGTCACCGAATTCACGCTACTGGAGACCGCCACCTTGCGGGTGCACGGCGACGGGGCGCCGGCGTCCGGGCCAGCCATCCGGACCGCCAGCGAGGGCACTGCCGAGTATTTGCAGACGACGCTGACGCTCGAACAATTGGATCGACTCGCGGGCGGTATCGCCGCGGTGGATCCTGGCGTGACGTGGCCCGACGCGGCGACAGTGCAGGCCCTGGTCGAGGCCCTGGCGCAGGCGCCCGGTGCCGAGGACGGGCCTGTGCCAGGGCACCTGGGCAGCCTGGAGGCCCCGAGGATCAACGTCGTCCGCGGTGCGGGTGGCGAGCGCGCCGATTTGCATCTGAGCGGGCCGATCCAGGGTGCCGGCATCCTGGTGGTGACCGGGGATCTGCGCTTCGATCAGGCGCCTGATTTTCAGGGCCTGATTCTGGTGCTGGGCGAGACGGTGGCGATCGGATCGGGCATCGGGCGCATCGAAGGCGCGCTGCTGCTGGCCGGGATCGAGAATCCCGGCGCCGAGACCTGGACTGCGGCCACCGCAGGACATCGGGTGCAGATTGCCGGGGCGATCGACATCGAACGCAGCCGGCAGGCCGCGGAAACCGTCGCGACCCTGCTGCCGCCCGCCGCCGGTGGTCTTTGGCAGGACCTTGTGGGCACCGACCCCGGTTTGCCACCCGGCCGGCTGTCGGCCTGGTACGAATCCCCGCCGGTCTGGTAGCCCAATCCCGAACTCGACCCCGTGCATCCTGCCGTCGTCTTCCGGCCGCCCCGGTCGCGGCAGCCGAGGCGGCAAGACCTTGCCGGCCCGCGTTGCCACCCCGTCCGGTTAACCGGCCCGGCCAATCCCAATTGCGACCGGCCGCAGGCCGGCGTCCCCGCTGCTGCGCCGGTGGGGTCGGGCTTGGCACAGCCCGTGCTTGGTATTGGCCAAGACGGTGATCGCGGGTGCAGTCAATGCGCAGCAAATTCTTTTTCATTCTGATCGGCCTCAGTGGGATCTTGCTGTTGGCCCTGCTATGGCGGACGGTGGGCCTGGTCTGGCTCAACCTGCCCGGACTCGTTCTGGTGGTCGGCGGCACCTTGTTGGCCTCGGTAATCGGTCATTCCGCGCAGCCGGTTCGTGATTTGCTGCGCCGCCTGCCCACGCTCTTCCACGCGCCGGCGACGATTCCGGGCGACGATTACAAGCGTTTCCTGCAGGTGGCCGACCTGTGTCGCCGGGGCAATGTGCGCAGCGCCGAGAAAGCCGCCATGGCCATTCAGCAGCCGTTCCTGCGCGCGGGCACGCGACTGGCCCTGGATCGTCACAATGGCGAGGAACTCGGTCGCATGCTGCAGTGGCGCATCCGTCGGCAGAAGGAGTCCGATAACGGCGACATCCGCATCCTGCGAACCATGGCGACCTTTGCCCCGGCCTTCGGCATGCTCGGAACCCTGCTGGGCCTGGTCTGGCTGTTGGGCGATCTCGGGCAAGCCGGATTGGACTACATCGGCGTGGCGATGGGCTTTGCGCTGATGAGCACGCTCTATGGACTGTTGGCCGCCAACCTGCTGTTCCGACCGCTGGCGCTGAAGCTCGAGGACCGCTCCCGCCAGCAGTTGCTGCAGATGAACTTCCTGATGGATGCCATCCTGATGCTCTATGAGCGTCAACACCCGGTGCTGATCGGCGAGTTTCTGAATTCGATGCCACCGGAGGCCTCGGGGCATTCGAACGATGCCGGGCTGCGGCCCTTGTCCCTGCAGCGGTTGCGGGCGTGAACCCCCTGTCGCGGACTGGCCCCATGCATGCCGGCGCTCCTCTGTCCGGCGTGGGGCCGTCCGGTGCGGGCATGTGGTCCTCGGCCGCCGCGGGATCGGGGGCGGCGCCGCCGTCGTGGGTCGGGCACGAGCGGATCGAGTTCGACGAGCCCAGCGCCGGGGCCAGCGATAGCGGCTGGACGGTTGGCTATCTGGACGTGTTGTTGCTGCTGGTCACCCTGTTCGCGGCACTGCTCGGCGCCACCTACCTGCAGCTCGACGAACTGCGGGCCAATGCATCGAGCGAACCGGCACCCACCGCCGCCCCTGCATCCCATCCGCCGCCGAATGCGACGGTCGCGACAGCGGCGCTGGGCCAAAGCACCGGGGCCGGCAAACTGCCGGTGGCCAGTGACATGCCGCGGCTCGACCCTGTGCCGCCGGTCGCCAAGATGCCGATGGTCGACCCTGTGCCTGCGGTCGATGGCGTGTCGTCGAGCGACGATGGGCCCATGGTGAACTCCGGGGTTATGGGCGACAGTGGGCCCCGGGTCGATACCGGGGCGGCAGTGATCGAGGGGCCGGTGGCGCGTGGGCCGGCCGTTGGCAACGCGCGATCGGTCACGGGTGCGGTTCTGGGCGAAGCCACAGCGGGCGAAGCCACGAGGGGTGAAGCCATGGGGAATGAAGCCACGGCCGGTGATAACGCCGTGGCGGCGGAGGCCTTCGCGATGCCTCGCGAGTTCGAGCCCCTGGCGCGTCTGGTGGCCGCGCATCACGAGCAGCAGGCGATCGAGCTCCTGTTCGATCGCCACCAACTGCGCCTCGAGGTCGGCAACGACATCCTGTTCCCGTCCGGAACGGCCACTTTGAGTGCAGCGGGAGCCGAATTGCTGGTCGAACTGTCCGCCGCCCTGCTCGACGAGCGGCTGCAGATCTCGGTGGAAGGACATACCGACGACGTACCGATCGCCACCGCCCAATTCCCCTCGAACTGGGAATTGTCCTCGATCCGCGCCACCACCGTCGCCCGGCATTTGATCGCCTTGGGCATCCCGGAGCCGCGCCTGCGGGTCACCGGCCATGCCGATACCCGGCCGCGTGTCCGCAACGACTCGGCGGCCAACCGCGCGCTGAACCGCCGCGTCAGTCTGGTCCTGGAGATCGCCGATGGCTCCATCGCCCCGCGCACCCCCGCCCTGTAGGGTGCGTCTAGCGCAGCGGGCCCGCCAGGGATGGGTCCAGGGTGGGACGGGCGGGTCTACCGAGCGCATAGCCTTGTAGGTAATCGAAGCCCAGCGCTCGGGCCCGTTCGAGGATCACTTCGGTTTCGAGTCCCTCGGCGACCATCAGATAATCGCCGTCTCGGATCAGCGTCATGATGCTTTCGATGAGCCTTCCCGGTCGGCCCTCCTGCATCATTTGCAGAATCATGCTGCGGTCGAACTTGATCACATCGACGGGCATGTTGCTGAGATAACGCAACGACGAATAGCCGCTCCCGAAGTCATCGAGGGCCACTTCGAAGCCGTCCCCGCGCGCCTGGTTCAAGTTGCGGGAGGCCTGGTCGAAATGACGGATCAGGGCCGTTTCCGTAACTTCCAGGATCAATCGGTACCGCACCCGGTACGGATGGAGCGCACTGAGACGCTGGAAGAACTCGGGTTCTACCACACTGTGACCAGACAGGTTGATGGCAACACCGGTTCCTGGGGCGATCTGACCGGATTCCAGATCGGCTTGCACCGCATTCAGCACGGCGAGGTCGAACTCGCATTCCAGTCGATGGGTCTCCACGAAGGGCAGGAACTGGCCTGGCATCAACAAGCCCGTGGGTGTGCGGATTCGAGCCAGACTTTCGAAGTAGGCGATCGTGTTGGTCTTGGCGTTGATCACCGGCTGGTAATGCATCTCGAGTCCGCCTGCGGACTGCAGCACCTGCTTGATGCTGTTCGCCACCACGCTCGACACCAAGGCGTCGCCGGTTTCGCCCATCGCCGCATCGTACACCTGAACGGGCGCGGATTGCGGGCGCTTCGCCAGATACATCGCGATGTCGGCTTGGCGTGGCAGCCCGGCGAGATCGCCGGAGGGGGTGTGCGCGATGCCGGCGCTCATCCGCACCGGTTCAAGGATGCCGAGTTGCCCGAAGTCGTACTGGTGCAGCCGATGGAGGCAGCGTTCGGCGACCGTACGGGCCTCGGTCTCGGCGCAGTTGAGCAGCACGGTCGCAAACTCATCGCCACCGATCCGGTACAGTCGGTCCCCCTCGCGCAGGCCCGTGGTCAGGCAGTGGGCCTGGATCTGAATCACCTGATCGCCCAGGGCATGACCGTAGGTGTCGTTGATGGTCTTGAAGTGATCGCAGTCGAACAGGACGAAGGCCACATCGATGCGATGGCCGGCCAGTACCCCCGCCTGATGCGCCAGATCACGGTCAAAGGCCCGCCGATTGTAGGCGCCGGTCAGCGCATCGCGGTGGGCCAGATCCCACAGGCCCTGGTTCTGCCGATCGAGTGCACCCCGGGCATGACGCAGCTGGTCCTGGTGTTCCAGGAGGGAGGCACGGATGTTGTCGAGTTCCCGAATCGGCAAGGTCGGGATCTCCAGGACGTGGGATCCGGAGCCTCTCATGTGCTCGATGGCCCGAGACAGGCGCCGCAGCGGCACGGCCACAAAGGCTGTCTGCAGGAAGTAAAAGAGCAGGGCCAGGATGGCGACGGCCATCGCCGTTCGCATGGCCACATGGTCCAGGACCTCACGAAAGGCGTCCGCCTGCGGGCTGTCGTGCAATTCGTAGCGCAGGTAAGCCTCCACTTCCGAGGCCGCGATCCGTTGATCCTCCTCCAGGTCGAATTGCAGCGTGGCGCTGTCAACCTGAGTGAAATGGCCATGGTTCAGGAGTTTGTCCGTGAAGTCATGGGTCAGTCCGACATGGCCGCGGATCGTGGCCGGGTCATCGCGGCCGAAGATGGGTTCTCGGGTCAATAGAATGGGCCGGCCGTGCTGCAGGGTGATCCATTGGCCGGTGTGTTCGATCGAGGCGGGCAACGGCATTGCATCCAGTCGGGCCAGTACATGGCCGTTGGCATCATGGATATGGGCCTGCAGCACGCCGGTGCCCAAGTGCTGCGAGCGCAGGAGCCGATAGCCGTGCCAATAGGAGTAGTAGGTGGGATTGTCCAGTTGCTGGTGCGTCTCGTCCCACTGGCCGAGCGCACGGGCCTCGGCCACGGCCTTTTCGCGGGTACGGGTGAGGGCCCCGCTGAGGTTGTCGGCGGCGGTCTGTTGCTGCAGGCCGGTCAGACGGTGCTCGGTCTTGTCGAGCTCGAGCAGGGTCAGCCAATTGACACCGATGAACAGAACGAAGGTCAGAAAGAGGTAAAACCCGGCCCATGCCGAGAGCGAAAGCGGGGGAACGCGCAGCGACCAGCGGGGTCCCTTTTGCGGTGCCGTCCGGAATGGGGGATTCCTGGGGCGCTTGGAGGGCTTCATCGTCATGGCAGCAGGGATTCGACGGCTTCCAGTAGGTCGAATTCGTACATGCCGTCGAAGAAGTGGCTGGCCCCCTCGATCAGGATGAGATTCGCGCCCGCCTGGCGCAGGCGTTCATTCCAGCCGGGTTGTGTGCGCGGATCGGCACTGCCCGCGATCACATGGATGGGCACCGTGATCACCCGCAGGGTCTCCTGGATAAGCTCGTTCGACCAGCGGTCGTACGAGAGGAAATAATCCGCGCGCGAGGGGTAGCGTTCGCAGAAGGAAAACCGGTAGTCCGTGATGCCCGTATCACCGGCCGCCACGGCCCTTTGTGCATTCGCAGTGATCGCCTTATAAGCGACCGGATCGATGGTACTGAGGGCCGAGATTGCCAGACTGACCAGGATGGCCTGGCTGATCGCGTCGCCGCGGTAGCCTTCCAGAAAGGCAATGTGTTGCAGACTGCCCAGGCTGTGCCCGACCAGGACGATGTCGTTGTGCCCCCGTGCCTGTAACCAGTCCGTCCACATCTGGAGTTCGGCCACGCTATCCTCCATGCGATGCAGGTGCAGGGCATCGCAAGGCAGGCTTTCTTCGCGGGCATCGATGTTGAGGGTCAGGGTGGGCGCGAGAATCGTGTAGTGCTGGTCGTGTAGCGCATCGGCGAGATGGCGCACGGTATGGAAGTCGCGGGTTTGCAGGAACCCGTGAAGGATGAGCACTGCGGGTTGCTCCGGGGCGCCCTGTCGGTATTCGGCGGTGGCGACGGTGCCGGCGGCTGTTCTTTGTTGGAGAATCTCCGCCTGTACCCCAGCGGCCCCGCAAAAGAACAGGACGGCGCCCAAGCCGATTCGAAAGAAAATCCCCATGTCGCCTCCTTGCCCGGTACCGTTGCGATCAGCGATCCAGACTTTGCGTGCTGATCCCAGCACATTGTTATAAGACGGAGACTAGCATGAGAATGGGTGTTGGGATGGTCTTATCCAACATCCTGAGTTTCATCCCTTGGCTGCCGCGCTGGGCTACGGTTTGATTGCGGCCTTGCGTTCGCGCAGGTAACGACGGTAGTCGCCGTGTGCGATGCGCACGGCAGGATCGGGATCGTGCGGGTACAGGTAGGCCGCCGCAGCATGCAGCTGGCAGAAAAAAGGGCGGACCGGAAGCACGACGCGATGATACAGCGAGGCCTTCGGATGCCGGGGGTCGAAGCCTTCGACCCGGTCGATGCGCTGCAGGGTATCTGCATCCACGGTATAGAGTTCGCCCACGACCTGCCCTGGTCCGGGACACAGCGCGGGGTAGGTACCCAGATCGAACAATTGACCCGAGGCGAGGGCGGGTCCGAGAAACCGGGACTCACGCAACATCTGCGCCCGGCTCAGGCCGCGCAGCAGCGTGCCATAGACGAACAGGGGAGTGCGGTCATCGTGCATCCGGGGATTCTACCGGCTGACCTGCGTGCGTGGGCGCCGGTGTGACGGGCGGGTGCGAATCCCGCCCCGGGGGCGTAGAAACCCCAGATTGACCCTGTTACGTGCGGTCTGGAACACTCTGGCGTGAGCGTGTCTTCGGTCCTTGCAGCCCCACGACCAACCGGGCGCCTGCGATCGTCGATCCTGTCCCGGGTCTGCAGGGAGGTGCCGATGGCGATCGAGGGGCAGGGAGACCGCCTGAACGAGTGGTTCGTCCCGCGCTTCGGACCCCGGCGTTTTCGGGCTGCGGTGGGTCTGCTCTTTCTGCCCTACACCGGGATGGTGCTCGCCTTCACGGTGATCGGTTCCATGCTGGCCCCCACCCTTTATTGGGATCGGGTCCTGGCCATCGTCGCCATTTACTTTCTGGCGCTCGGGATCGGGGCGCATGCCCTGGATGCCATTGGCAGCAAGGGCAGCAAGCCCTGGGGCACCGCGTTTTCGCGACGGCAATTGTGGTGGATCGCCGCGGTCGCGGTTGGGGTCGCCTATGCGATCGGCACCTATTACATGGTGCTCTACACCCCCTGGTTGTGGCTGATCGCCATCCTGGAGGGGTTCTTCCTCCTCGCCTACAACCTGGAGTGGTTCGGGGGCCGCTTTCACACCGACGCCTGGTTTGCCTTCGCCTGGGGCGTGCTGCCGGTGCTGGCCGGGTACGTGTTGCAAACCAACCAGCTCTCGCTCGCGGTCCTGCTGATGGCCGCCGCGATGGGCATGCTCAGCCTGGTGGAAATCAAGGCCTCGCGGCCCTACAAGGCCCTGAAGCGTGTTGGCTGCGCCGTCGAGCCGCAGCGGGTGCAGACGCTGGAGGCCATTCTCAAGGGCGTCAGCCTGGGCACCATGCTACTGGCCGCCGGCCTGCTGGTCTGGCGCTGGGGGGCATGAGTCATCAGGAGTAGGGGTGTCCGAACCACGAGCTCAGGAAACCCTGATGGCTTTGTCATCGCGAGGCGTGCAGCGACGTGGCGATCCATCGATCAGGGTCCTACGTCACCGGAGGTTATCTTGGGGGAAAACGTCTGATGAGTGCCGTCCTGCCGACCATGCACTTCCTCGAGTACTGGCGCAGCACCCGCAAGCGCCTCGATGGCGCGTTGCTCGGCGGCCTCCCGCGCTTTTTTCGCGGACTGCCGACGGCGCATCTTGACGGTATCACCCGGGCGGTGGCCGACGGTCAGCGCCTGCGCGGCTGCCTGACCTGCCTGGTCAACGACGCCCTCGGCGGTCGCTTCGAAGACGCGCTGCCGCGGGCGGTGGTGATCGAATGCATCCAGGCCGCCTCGTTGATTCACGACGACGTGGTCGATGGCGACGTGCTTCGCCGCGGTCGCCCGGCCACCTGGATGACCCTCGGCCGGCGCCGGGCGGTGTTGCTGGGGGATCTGATCTTCGCCACCGCCCTGCAGCGAATGACCGAGCTGAGCCAGCAAGACGGCATCGCGGCGGCCGAGGCCATCGCCACCATGGCGAGCGGCGCCTACCAGGAACCCCTGGCGGAGAGCGGCCTCGAGGGCGCGCGGTCGCTGCCATCGCCCACTTTCTATCCGCGCCTGATCTACCTCAAGACCGGCGTGCTGTTCGGCACGGCGGCCCGGGTCGGGGCGCTGGCCGCCGGTGCCCCGCCCGCCCGGGTGGCGCAGGCCTTCGACCTGGGCGTGCAGGTCGGGGAGGCCTACCAACTCGCCGACGACCTGCGGGACCTGATCGAACTCGACCTGACCACCGAGGCGCAGGCCCGTGCGCAATGGCCGTTGCTCGCCCCGCTCCTCAGCCACTTCTGTACCGACACGACGCACGCCCGGGTCGGGCAGCTCGAGGGCCGGTCGGAGGGTTTGTGCGACCGGCTCCAGGGCGTGCGCCCGCGGTTGCGGGAGCGGATGCGGGCGGGCATCG